>Ga0209036_1000173_pt1 | contig 26227 bp, 23 predicted proteins | sample MarorgKNORR_S2LV_3_FD_188222 | JGI IMG/M metagenome (GOLD analysis project Ga0209036, IMG submission 188222) | Marine microbial communities from the Southern Atlantic Ocean, analyzing organic carbon cycling - DCM_A/KNORR_S2/LV (SPAdes) (version 2) | ecosystem: Environmental > Aquatic > Marine >... | reverse complement strand
AGAGAAAATCTGGACGATGCTGTTAGAAAAATGATTAAATATAATGGTCCATATTTATTGGAAGTTATAATAGAAAAAGAAGAGAATGTATTTCCAATGATACCGTCTGGTTCGTCAGTTTCCGATGTAAGATTAGAATAATGAAAGAAATAAAATATACTATATCAATATATACTGAGAATAATGTTGGATTATTAAATAGAATTTCTGCTATTTTCTTAAAAAGACATATTAATATAAGAAGCATTACATCTTCTGAGTCTGAAATTCCTAATATTCACAGATTTATAATAGTTGTTAAAGTAGATAAGGAAAAAATAAAAAAAATTATAAAACAGATTGAAAAACAAATTGAAGTTATTGCCGCTTTTTCACATACTGATAAAGAGATTATTTATTTACAAACAGCTCTTTATAAGGTAAAATCAAAATCTTTATTTAAAGAAAGAAAAATTCAAAATATTATAAAAGATAGCAGAGCAAATATTGTTACAGTTAAGCCAGACTATTTTGTAATTGAAAAAACAGGATGGAAAGAAGAAACGGATGACCTCTATAATAAACTTAAAAAATACGGTTTACTTCAGTTTGTTAGATCAGGAAGAATTTCAGTATCAAAGGAATCAATGGAGATAACAAAATTTTTAAAATCTAATAAAAATGAATAACTATTTTAATTCACTTTCAAAAAAAGATAAACAATCACAGCTAAGTAAATGTAGATTTATGAAATCTGAAGAATTCTCTGATGGAATAAATACGTTGATTGATAAAAAAATTGTAATTATTGGATGTGGTGCTCAAGGCTTAAATCAAGGTCTTAACATGAGAGATTCAGGCTTAGATATTTCATATGTATTAAGGCAGTCTTCAATATCTAATAAAAAAGAATCTTTTTTAAATGCTTCAAAAAATAATTTTAAAATTGGAACGTTTGAAGAATTAGTTCCTCAAGCTGATATGGTAATAAATTTAACTCCAGACAAAAACCATACAGCTGTAGTTAATCAAGCTATGCCATTAATGAAAGAAAATTCAATTTTGTCATATTCACATGGTTTTAATATAGTTGAAGAAGGTGTAAAAATAAGAAAAGACATTACAGTAATTATGGTTGCACCTAAATGCCCAGGAACGGAAGTTAGAGAAGAATATTTGCGAGGATTTGGAGTTCCAACTTTAATTGCAGTACATCCTGAAAATGATCCAAATGGAGAAGGATTAGAATTTGCAAAAGCATATGCAGTCTCTACAGGCGGTCATAAAGCAGGGGTTTTAGAGTCATCATTTGTTGCCGAAGTTAAATCTGATTTAATGGGTGAACAAACTATATTGTGTGGTGTTTTACAGACTGGTTCAATTTTATGTTTCAACAAAATGATAGAATTAGGATATGATAGTGGATTCTCATCAAAATTAATTCAATATGGATGGGAGACTATAACTGAGGAGCTAAAACATAATGGAATAACTGGAATGATAAATAAATTAGATGATAATTCCAGGCTTCTAGCTCATAAATTGTCTGACGAATTAAAAACAATCATGACTCCATTATTCAAAAAACACATGACTGACATATTAAGTGGGGAATTCTCTTTAAACATGATGAAAGACTGGGAAAATAATGACCATAATCTACTAAAATGGAGAGAGGAGACAGGTGTTACAAATTTTGAAAAAACAGCTGCATCAGAAATTGAAATATCAAACGATGATTTTTTTAAAAAGGGTATTTTAATGATTGCATTTGTTAAGTCTGGAGTAGAGCTTGCTTTTGAAACAATGGTTAAAAATGGTATAATTGATGAATCTGCATACTATGAATCTCTTCATGAACTTCCCTTAATAGCAAATCTTGTAGCCAGAAAAAAATTATATGAAATGAATAGAATAATTTCAGATACGGCTGAGTATGGATGTTATTTATTTAATAAATCATGTTTACCTCTTTTAACTGAATTCATGAAAAAAATTAATAAGAATCATATAGGCTCAATTTCTGAGATAAATGAATCAGATAAAGATTTGCTTATTAAATATGATGATCAAACCAAAAATCACAGAATAGAAAAAATTGGTATTTCTCTTAGAAAAAACATGGGGAATATGAAGAAATTAAAATAATATATATGAAAGATAATATACCTGAAGAGTTCAAAATCAAAGAGCCTATTTATCATGATACATTTCTTATTAACGGTAGGATTGGTAAATGGAAAGGTGAGTTTACAGATGTTATTTCAACTTTATTATCAGAACATAATGATGATGATTATATCCTTTTAGGTAAAACACCTAAAATGGATGAAAAACATGCATTAGAAGCTTTAGAATCAGCTGACAAGGCTTATTCAAATGGCACAGGAGATTGGCCAACAATGAAAGTTTATGAAAGAATAAATTGCATGCAAAAATTTGTTGATCAAATGAAAATAAAGCGGGAGGAGATTGTAAAATTATTAATGTGGGAGATTGGTAAGAATTTAAAAGATTCTGAAAAAGAATTTGACAGGACTGTTGATTACATAAATGAAACAATTATTGAATACAAAAAAATTGATAGAGATGGCGCATCATTTCATAATAATTCCGGTGTAAGGGCGTTAATAAGAAGAGGACCGCTTGGAGTTGTTTTATGTCTTGGGCCTTACAACTATCCTCTAAATGAAACATTTGCCCTTCTTATACCAGCTATAATCATGGGAAATACGGCTATTTTCAAACCTGCAAAACATGGTGTTTTACTAATTGCTCCGTTACTTGATGCATTCCAAAAGTCATTTCCACCTGGTGTAGTTAATATTATTTTCGGTAGAGGGAGAGAAATTGCATCACCAATTATGAAAACAGGTAAAATAAATGTACTTGCATTAATTGGTCATAGTTCATCAGCAGTTTCATTACAAGACCTACATCCTCAAAAAAATAGACTCAGACTTGTTCTAGGTTTAGAAGCTAAAAATCCTGCAATAATTATGGATGATGCAGATTTAGAATTAACTGTTAATGAATGTATTAATGGATCACTTTCATATAATGGTCAAAGATGTACTGCAATAAAAATTATTTATGTACATGAAAAAATTAAAAAAGATTTCTTAGATGAATTTTGTAATAAAATTGATTCATTAAAAGTTGGGTTACCTTGGGAAAACACATTGTTAACGCCATTACCAGAGCCAAATAAACCTAAATATATTAGTGATTTAATAGATGATGCAACAAGTAAGGGTGCTAAAATAATTAATAAAAAAGGAGGTAAGAAAAGTAAAAATTATGTATTTCCTGCTGTTTTATATCCTGTAAACAAAACAATGGATGTTTATAAAGAAGAACAGTTTGGTCCAGTAATTCCTATAATATCATTTTCAGAAATAAGTTCTCCAATTGATTATATGGCTGAATCAAATTATGGTCAGCAAGTTAGTTTATTTGGTAATTCTGAAGAAAAGCTAGGTCCAATAATAGATTCTCTAGTTAATTTAGTGTGTAGAGTTAATTTAAATAGTTCTTGTCAAAGAGGCCCCGACATATATCCCTTTACCGGTAGAAAGGATTCTGCCGTTGCAACATTAAGCGTTCATGATGCATTAAGATCTTTCTCAATCAGAACTTTTGTTGCATCAAAAGATAATCCTAAAAACAAAGAGATATTGAGAAAGTTGATTGATAATAAAAAATCAAATTTTATAAGAACTGATTATTACCTATAATTAACTTAACATTATTGGCATAACCAACATCGTAATTTGATTGTTTTCGTTGTTTTGATTAATTGGAGATATTAATCCAGCACGATTAGGAGACGACAACTCTACTTTAACTAATTCAGATGATAAATTATTTAACATTTCAATTATAAATCTTGAATTAAAACCTATAGCAATATCTTCTCCATTATAATTACACTCAAGTGTCTCCTCAGCTTTATTATTAAAATCTAAATCTTCAGCTGAAATTTGAAGAAGATTACCTTTTATTTCAAATTTTACTTGATTTGTAGTTTTACTTGAAAAAATACTTGCTCTTTTTGTTGAATTCAACAACTGATTTCTATCAATTTCTAAAATATTGGGATTTTCTTTTGGAATTACAGCTTCATAGTTTGGAAATTTACCATCAATTAATCTACATATTAAAGTAAAGTTTAAAAAACTAAAAATGGCATTTGTTTTGTTGTAAAAAACTTTTACCTCTGCCTTTTTTTCGGGTAAAATCGATTTTAATATATTTAATGGTTTATTAGGTGCAATAAATTCTACAGAAGATTCAGATTTGATATCATTTCTTATGTATTTAACTAATTTATGTGCGTCAGTTGCTACAAAACATGCATTTTCGGAAGTGATTTGAAAGAAAACTCCTGACATAACAGGTCTTAAATCGTCGTTTCCAGACGCAAATATTGTTGAATTAATGATGTTCAATAAAACATTTGAATCAAAAATTATCTCAGAAGCATCTTCGATAATAATTGATTTTGGAAATTCATCACCATTCATGTATGAAAGTGCATATTTACCATTATTAGAATTAATCTCAAGAATATTGTTTTCCAATGAAAAAGTTAATGGCTGGTCAGGGAGAGATTTTAGTATATCTATTAATAATTTTGCAGGAATAGCAATCTTAATAATAATAGAAGACTCTATTGAAATTTTAGATGACAAAGAAGTTTCAAGATCAGATGAAGTAATCGTTAAATTATTATTCTCAATATCAAATAAAAAATTGTCAAGAATAGGCAATGTATTATTTGTGTTTAAAATAGAGCCTAGAATCTGTAAATTTTTTAATAATTCTGTAGAAGATATAATGAATTTCATATAAGTTTAAAGATATCGAAAAGTAGAGGAATATAAAATTTATTTATTAACATTTAATCTACAAAAACAATCGAAATTGTATCACCATAGTTTAAGCCAAATAAAGTGTTTGCTCCACCACTTGTTTTAGGATTGCTTTTGTAAATTGATAACTCTAAAAAACCTGAAGAATTAAATAGGGCAATTTTTTTACCATCTTCCTCTCTATATTTTTTTTCTTTATCAAAATTAATTGCATCAGAATATGAATTATGAATTTTATTAAACTTTATGTTTCTAGCATTAATTGTAAAAGATCTAGACATGGAAAATTTTTCAAAAAACGATTTTGTAATATTGGTTATAACATTTCCATAATTATCAATGTATACTACATTACATAATAGTTCATTTTTAGACTTTACTACTGTTTTTAAATCAATTAACTCTTTAATATTAAATATTTCAGATCCAATTAAATTTAAATGACCTCCTCTATAAATATGAGAAGCCACTTTAACAAAAGTTTCAATTGATGAAATAGATATGTTATTATTAATATTTATTTCAATTATTTTTGATGGTTTAATATTATTTGAAATTAATGATGTTATTCCATTATCTGCACAAATAAAAAAATGTTGATCCATTTCAACAACAAGATGAGTTTGTTCAGGGGTTTTTTCAGAATCAATATCAACAATGTGAATTGATCCTCTTGGAAAATTTCTGTAGGCATTTTTAATAACATATGCACCTTCAATTATATTAAAAGGAGAAATTTCATGAGATATATCAATTATTTTTGGGTTATCAAGCTCAATGTTCAATAATCCCTTAAAAATTGAGACGTTAAAATCTTTAATACCAAAGTCAGTGGTTAGGGTAATTATTGACATATATTAATTATATGATAACATTATTTTATATAAATTTACTGAATTACAAAACTATTTAGAATTTTTTGGAAAAATTTGAATATTACATCAAGGAATTACACCCGTCCGATTTTTATGATTCTGAAATAGATATAATAAAATATTTAAAAAAAAGCTTTAAAGATTTAAAAATCAAACCTCATGCAGATAAAATTTTAATTCAAGGTGACAGTAAAGATATTTTAAATATTTGTATTGTTTTAGATTCAATTGTCTATTTTCTTAGAAATAAAGAAGATTTAAATGAGTCCATATTATCTCAAATTATTAAAGGAAATGGAGACAAGTTATTGAAAAACAAAAACGGCAGAGTTATTCTATATGGGACTAATAAAAAAAAGATAAAAGCCCACACATTAAATCAAATAAAAATTCTTGAAGCCTTTGAAAAAAATGATATGGTGTTTGCAATTGGTCCTGCTGGAACTGGAAAGACATACACCGGAGTTGCATTAGCAGTTAAAGCATTAAAAAACAAAGAGGTTAAAAGAATAATTTTAACTCGTCCAGCAGTTGAAGCTGGAGAAAATCTTGGTTTTTTACCTGGTGACCTAAAAGATAAACTTGATCCCTACATGCAACCACTATATGATGCTTTAAAAGATATGATTCCTCATGATAAGCTTGAAGATTATATCAAGAGAGGTATTATAGAGATTGCACCATTAGCATATATGAGAGGGAGAACTTTAGATAACGCATTTGTTATCTTAGATGAAGCACAAAATACTTCTCAAAATCAAATGAAAATGTTTCTTACAAGAATGGGTAAAAAAGCAAAATTTATGATAACCGGAGATCCTGGACAAATTGACCTTCCAAAATCAGGTAAATCTGGAATTAAAGAAGCAAATGTAGTTCTACAAGGAATTGAAGGTATTGAAATTGTATATTTGGATGGAAGTGATGTTATAAGACATAAACTTGTTAGAAACATTATTGATGCTTATTCTAAAAATAATGATAAATGATTAACATTTTAAATAAATCAAATTTTGTATTTAAAGATCAATTAAATAAATACGAGGGTAAGGTAAGAGATGTATATACTTTAAACAATAACATTCTTGTAATGATTGCTAGTGATAGAATATCTGCTTTTGATGTGGTAATGCCAAAAGGAATAACATATAAGGGACAGATTTTAAATCAAATTGCAGTTGAAATGTTAAACAAAACAAGTGACATTGTGCCTAACTGGCTTATAAGTAATCCAGACCCTAATGTTTCTATTGGAAAAAAATGTAATCCAATAAAGGTTGAAATGGTTGTAAGAGGATATCTTTCTGGACATGCATTCAGAGAATATAATAGTGGTAAAAGAGAAATTTGTGGGAATAAAATACAAAATGGATTGAAAGAAAATGATAAATTTAAATTCCCAATTATAACACCCACAACTAAAGCTGATCAAGGACTTCATGATCAAGACATTAATCCAACTGATATAATAAAACAAAAATTATTATCGAAGGAAGATTATGATAAAATTTATGAGATAAGCTTGTCGTTATATAAAAGAGGAAGTGAAATTGCTAATAAACAAGGTCTAATTCTTGTTGATACAAAATATGAATTTGGATACGATCAAAATGGAACTATTACGTTAATTGATGAAATACACACTCCTGATAGTTCAAGATATTTTTATTTTGATTCATATGAAGAATTACAAGAAAAAGGTCTTAAGCAAAAACAATTATCTAAAGAGTTTTTTAGAGAGTGGCTTATGTTAAATAATTTCAGGGGACTACAAAATCAATTAATTCCTGAAATTAATGAAGATGTTATATCAATGGTTTCTAAAAGATATATTGAATTATATGAAAAACTTTTAGGTAAAAGATTTTTAGAACCAAAGAACAAAAATATAATAGATAGAATACAAAAAAATCTAACCAATTACTTGGTTTAACTTATCTTTTAATTTATTAATTGATATTTCTGGATCAATCCAATAATGATCATCGTTGTTATTTAGCCAAGTAATTTGTTTCTTAGCAAACCTTCTGGTGTTTTTTTTAATTTCATCAATTGCTTTATCCTTTGTACAAAATCCACCAAAATATTTGAACAACTCTTTATATCCGATAGTATTTAATGTATTTAATTCACGATGACTATATAGGGTTTTAACTTCTTCAATCAAGCCATTTTTCAGCATTGTGTCAACCCTGTTGTTTATTCTTTCATATAATTTTTCTCTTTCCATTTTTAAAGAAATTGAAATATGATTATAATTCTTTTTATTTGGTCTTTTTAAGAAAGAAGAAAAAGGTTTTTTTGTATGCAAGCAAACCTCTAATGCCCTAATTAATCTTCGATGATTGCTTAAATCAACTTTTTGATAGTATTCAGGATCAAGCAATTTAAGTTGGTTTTGAAGATGTTCAATTCCAATTTTATTATAGTTGGTGTTTAATTCATCTCTTATTTCAACAGGAGCCTTAGGAATATCATCAATTCCATAAATAATTGATTTTAAATACATGTATGAACCTCCAACTAATATTACATTTTTATTTTTTATAAATAACTCTTTAATTTTCTTTTTAGCGTCAGATGAAAAAGTAGAAATATTATATCTGTGGTGGATTGATTTATGTTGTATAAAATGGTGTTTAACTTCATCTAGTTCAAGTTTATTAGGAACAGCTGTGCCAATTGACATTTCTTTATAGAACTGTCTTGAGTCAAACGAAATGATTTCAGTATTTAATTCTTTCGCTAAATTAATTGATAAGGTTGTTTTTCCAATAGCTGTCGGCCCTGAAATACTTATTAAATAATTACCCATTATTTAAGATTTTAAATAAACTTAAAGTTGCTTTAGCATCATCTAATGCTCTATGGTGATTATTCAATTCAATACCAAAGTGTTTAGAAAGAAAATTTAAATTATAAAAATCTAAATCTTTATATTTCATTTTACATAATTCAATGGTACAAATTGATTTTTCAGATAATTCTATTTTACATGCTTTAAGCTCATTTTTTAAAACTCTATAATCATATTCAACATTATGACCAATTATTATTTTACCATTAATTAGCTCATATATCCTCTTTGCATGTTTTTTAAAAAAATTTTTATTTTTTAGGTCTGAAGATTTAATACCTGTTAGTTTTTGAACATAATAATCAACTTTTAGACCTGGATTAATTAATCTAGAAAAAGTTTCTTTAATTTTTTTTCCATCAAATATTATTATTGCTATTTCAATTATTTTTTCTTCATTAAATTTTCCTCCACTTGTTTCTATGTCAATAACAGCATACATACTAACTTCTATGTCCAAAGATAATACTACCCAATCTTAGCATATTAGAATTGTTTTTAAGAGCTAATTCATAATCTCCGCTCATTCCAATTGAAAGAGTAGTAAAATTGTATGTTTTTTTAAATTTAGAGTAAATAGAATTTAATGCTTTAAACTCATCATTGATTATGTTGTTGTTTTGTGTAAAAGAAGCCATACCCATTAATCCTAAAACATTAACAAAATCATATTTTTTTAAAAAATCATTTTCTAATAAATTTTGAACTTCATTTAAGTCAAAACCATATTTTAAATCATTTTCAGAAATTTTAACCTGTAACAAAACATTCACTTTTCTGTTAATTTTTTTTGCCTCGTCATTTATTTTATTTAAAACTCTGATTGAATCCACTGAATGTATTAAATGAATGAAAGAAATTATTTGTTTAACCTTGTTTCTTTGTAAATGACCAATCATATGCCACTTAATGTCTTTAGGTAATTCTTTGTTTTTAACAATTAACTCTTGAACTTTGTTTTCCCCAAAATCAAAATGTCCATCTTCATAAAGCTTTAAAATATCATCAATAGGTTTAGTTTTTGAAACTGCAACCACAGTTACTTTTTCATCAATTTTGCTCTTAATTTCTGATAACTTATTTTTTATTGATTTCATCTAATATTTTAAAGGCTAATTCTAAAGCATTTCTTCCGGTTTCAAAAGAAACTTTAGGTTTTTTATTTTCGATAATTGACCTAGCAAAATCTTGATGTTCTTTAACAATTGCATTTACTTGTAAATTATCATAAGTTTTTATTTTAATTTCTTTTTCAACTCCATCGTTGTTATGAATAGTCATTGCGTATTTGTTTTTTTTATCATAATCTAAAATGTTTACAATTTCTGATTTACTTTTATCAAAATCAATTGAAATGTATGAATCACTTTGAAAAATCCTCATTTTTCTCATTTTTTTTAATGACAATCTGCTTGCAGTTAAATTTGCAACACAGCCATTTTCAAATTCAATTCTTGCGTTTGCTATATCAGGACTATCACTAATAATCTTTGTTCCATTTGCTGATAAATTAACTACTTTTGAATCAACAATTGACAAAACAATATCAATATCATGTATCATTAAATCTAGGACAACAGAAACATCAGTTCCTCTAGAAGGGTATGATGATAGCCTATGACTCTCAATAAACATAGGGTTTAATAATTTTTCAACTTCTAAAAATGCTCCATTAAATCTTTCAACATGACCAACTTGACCAACCAGTTTAAATTTATTTTTAATTGAAATTAATTCATTTGCTTGTTTAATGTTTGTTGTTATTGGTTTTTCAATAAAAACATGTATTTTTTTTTCTAAAAAAAACTTAGCGATTTCATAATGAAAATAGGTAGGAGTAGAGATAAAAACAGCATCTACTAAATCAGTAAGGGTTAAAAGATTGTCATAACATAATACATTATACTCATTTGAAATGTAAGAAGATCTTTTTTTATCGGTTTCATAAAAACCAACAAGATTAAAATATTTTGATGATAAAATTAGTTTTAAATGTATCTCACCTAAATGCCCAACACCAACAATTCCAACATTAATCATATTATTCAAATTTACATATATTTAATTGTGTCTAAAAAATTATTTTTTGATTGATTTACCTATACATAAAGGAAAAAGAAAAAGGTTAGTTGAAACATTGATTTCGAAAGGGATAACTGATAAAAAAGTTTTAAATGCCATACTTAATATTCCTCGTCATTTTTTTATGGATAGTGATTTTCAATCATTTGCATATGATGATAAAGCTTTTCCAATTTTATCAAATCAAACAATATCACAACCATATACGGTTGCGCTTCAAACAGAATTACTTAAAATTAAATCTGGTGATAAAATTTTAGAAATAGGAACAGGATCTGCATATCAAACATCAATATTAATTTACCTAAAAGCAGAAGTTTATACAATTGAAAGGATTTTTAATTTACATAAGAAATCTAAAAAAATTTTATCAATGTTAAGTTTTCAACCTAAAAAAATAGTTTGGGGAGATGGTTATCTTGGTTTGCCAGAATTTGGACCATTTGATAAAATATTAGTTACTGCGGGTGCCTCTGAAATTCCAAAAAACCTATTAAAACAATTAAAATTCGGCGGAAAAATGGTAATCCCTATTGGAAACAAAAGTCAAGAAATGACAGTGATTGAAAGGATAGAAAAAGAAAAATTTAAAAAATATAAATATGGAAAATTTAATTTTGTACCAATGCTAAAGAATAAAATTTAATTTCTTTTTAATATTCTACTAATTTTGACTTTTGCTTCCCTCTTTTTAATCGTTTCTCTTTTATCATAATTCCTTTTTCCTTTAGCTATACAAATCTGAACTTTAGCAAAACCATTGTCATTAATAAATATTTTTAATGGAATTATAGTAATTCCGGGGGAGTTTGTTTCTTTTTTAATTTTTATTAATTCTTTTTTATTTAATAAAAGCTTAATAGTATTTGATTTTAAATTATTTTCAAAATTAGTATTGTAAAGAAATAGCTCATCTGAATCAAATGTACAATATGAATTATCAATATTCGCTTTTTTATACCTTATAGATTTAATTTGCAATCCTGTTAAAACTAGTCCAGCAATATATTTTTTTTCTATAAAGTATTTAAATTTAGCTTTTTTGTTTTGTATGTTAATATTCTCTTGCACTAAGCAAAGTTAATAAGTATCTTTATATAAATATTCTTCCTGATGAGTAATAATAAAATAATTTTTGATTTAATTGAAAAAGAAGAGCACAGACAAAGGTCTGGAATTGAACTAATTGCCTCTGAAAACTTCACAAGTCCTGACGTGATGAAGGCATGTGGCTCTGTACTTACAAATAAATATGCAGAAGGATATCCAGGAAAAAGATATTATGGTGGCTGTGAAGTTATTGATGAAATTGAAACATTAGCAATTAATAATGCAAAACTATTATTTGGAGCTGAATATGCTAATGTTCAACCACATTCTGGAAGTCAAGCAAATGCTGCAGTTTTTCAAGCTTTTTTAAAACCAGGAGATAAATTGCTTGGATTTGATCTATCACACGGAGGACATTTAACTCATGGTTCAAGTGTTAATTTTTCTGGAATTTTTTATAAAACATCATTTTATGGTGTTGATAAAGAAACTGGCTTATTGGATTATGAAAAGATTAGTGAAATAGCCAATAAAGAAAAACCAAATATGATTATTGCAGGTGCATCAGCATATTCAAGAGATATGGATTTTAAAAAGTTTAGAGAGATAGCAGATAATGTTGGTGCTTTTTTACTTGCTGATATTTCACACCCCTCTGGTTTAATTGCTAAAGGATTGCTTAATGATCCTATCCCTCATTGTCATATAATAACAACAACAACTCATAAAACTTTAAGAGGACCTAGGGGAGGATTAATTTTAATGGGGAATGACTTTGACAATCCATTTGGAAAAAAATATAAAAATGGAAACCTTAAACCAATGTCAAATCTAGTTGATTTAGCTGTTTTCCCAGGAAATCAAGGTGGACCATTAGAGCATGTTATTGGAGCTAAAGGAATAGCATTTTCTGAGGCATTAGAAGATACTTTTCTAAATTATATAGTAAATGTCAGAAACAATGCTAAAGTAATGGCAAACGAATTGGCACAAAGAGATTATAATATAATATCTGGGGGGACAGATAACCATGTAATGCTGATAGATTTAAGAAATAAAGATATTACAGGAAAAGATGCTGAAAAAGCACTGGTTATGGCTGATATTACTGCTAATAAAAACATGGTTCCATTTGATGATAAATCTCCATTCATTACATCTGGAATTAGATTTGGAACACCAGCAATAACTACCAGAGGATTAAAAGAGGGTGATATGTCAAAAATTGTAGATTTTATTGACATAGTAATTAAAAATCATGAGAATGATAATATTATTAAAAGTGTTAAGAATGATGTCAATCAATTTATGAAAGACAGGGATTTGTTTATTCCTTAAATATTTTAATCTCAAAAATTTTATTCCATTTTTTTCCAGTAACAAAAAATGAATTTCTTTTTTTGTTAAAAGCAATTCCATTAAGAACGTCAAGATCAGGGTGTTTTTTTACTCTTTCCCTTAATCCCTCAAAATTAACTATTCCGTTAACAGCGCCACTTTTTTTATCAATAATAAGACATACATCTTTATTAAATTGATAAGTATTAGCATAAATGAGATCATCAACAATTTCTAACTCATTAATGTTTTTAATTTTTTTATTGTTTGTAACAACTTCTATGTAATCAATTTCATTAAAACTACCATTTTCCAAAATCCAAATTTTGTCTGTACCGTCAGACTTATAAACATTGTTCCCGTCATTAGCTAATCCCCATCCTTCTTTGCTATTACCATACTCAAATGACCCTAACATGTTTAGTGTATTTAAATCATAAATAAAACCTAAATTACTTTTCCATGTTAGCTGCAGTATTTTACCATTAATTATAGTTAAACCTTCACCAAAATATTGTTTGTCTAAGAATCTTGATTCAATAATCTTATTGTTAAAAACATCGATTTTTTTTAATGATGAAAAACCATTTAAACCAGTGCTTTCATACAAATAACCATCATTAAATTCTAAACCTTGGGTATAAGATGATATGTCATGTTGAAATTCATTAATTATTTTATAATTATAAATTTCTGGAACGAATTCATTGAAAACATCAAATTCTTTTGTAATAACAATATCTTTTTCATCAATATTCAAAACAGCCTTGACTACATTAGTTCCAAGTTTAGCTTTAGTAAGATCTATCTCAGGTTTTGTCTCAATTTCATTTAAAAAATATTTAATAGAATGATTTTGACTTAAACTATTAACAGAGATAGTAACTTTGGATGTTTTGTTTATAATGTTTTCATCTGAATTAATTATTAATTGATAATTAACAGCTGGTATTTCATTACATGAATAAAATAAAATAAAAAAGATGACTAAATATTTCATATATATTTTATAAAAATAAATAATAATAAACATTTATTAAAACATGATTATATTTGCTATGGGCAGGGCTTATGCAACCAGCTCCCATTTAATCCCCCAGGGTGGGAACGCAGCAAGGGTATTTGGTCGTAGCGGTGTGATATAAGTTACTTGCCCTTTTTTTATGTCTAAAGTTGTTTTAATTACAGGAGCTTCGTCAGGAATTGGAAAAACAATTGGTGAATACTTGATTGAAAAAAAATTTAAAGTTTATGGGACATGTCGAAATCCCTTGAATTACCCAAATAGTATAATTGAATTAATTAAGTCAAATATTAATAGTATTGATGAAATTGATAATTGTATATCATACATAAAAAATAAAGAGGAAAGAATAGATGTTTTAATTAACAATGCAGGAATAGGTTTTACTGGACCAATTGAGGAGGCAGATTTAGAAGATGTTGAAAAACTTTTTAATACAAATTTTTTTGGTCCATTAGAGATGATAAAAAAAGTTTTACCAATTATGAGAAAAAATAATGGAGGATTAATTATAAACATAACTTCAATAGCTGGTTATTTTGGTCTTCCTTTTAGAGGAATTTACAGTGCCTCAAAAAGTGCTCTTGAAATTGTTACGGAATCTTTAAGGATGGAAGTCAGAAATTTTAATATTAAAATAACAAATATTGCTCCTGGTGTATTTAAAACAGATATAGTAAATAGAAGGATTGACTCTTTTAATGATAAAAAGTCGCTATACTTTAGTGACTATTACAGACTATGGAAAAATAATAATGAGCATATAGAAAAGTCGGGTAGTAACCCTAAAATGATTGCTTTATTAGTAAATAAAATAATTAATACTAAAAATCCAAAAATTCACTACGTTGTTGGAAATAGATTTCAAAAGTTTTCCATAATTTTAAAGAGGCTTTTACCGGACTTAATTTTTGAAAAAATATTAACTAAATACTATAAATTATAATGAAATTTTTTATCGATACAGCAAACTTAAACGAAATTAAAGAAGCGCAAAACCTAGGAATTCTTGATGGAGTAACAACAAATCCATCATTAATGGCAAAAGAGGGTATAACAGGAAAAGCCAATATAATACAGCATTATAAAGATATTTGTGATATTGTTTCAGGAGATGTTTCGGCTGAAGTTATATCTACTGACTTTGATGGTATTGTAAGTGAGGGAGAGGAGTTAGCAAAAATTGATAATAAGATTGTTGTTAAAGTTCCAATGATTTCAGAGGGAATAAAAGCAATCAAATACTTTTCCCAAAACTCTATAAAAACAAATTGTACTTTGATTTTTTCACCTGGACAAGCTCTTTTAGCTGCTAAAGCTGGGGCAACCTATGTATCTCCTTTCATTGGAAGAATAGATGACATTTCATCTGATGGACTTCAATTAATTTCTGAAATAAGATTGATTTTTGATAACTACAACTATAAAACTGAAATTTTATCTGCTTCAATAAGAGGGCCTATGCATATAATTGATTGTGCTAAAATTGGATCAGATGTTGTAACAACTCCTCTAAAATCTATAAAAAGCTTATTAAATCATCCATTAACTGACATTGGTTTAAAAAAGTTTTTAGATGACTATAATAAAGGTAACAAGTAAGCTCATTATTTCATCTCATTATATAAATTGTATATTTCTAGGTTAAGTTTTTTATCTTTTGAAACTTCATTAAATATGTTAATAAACTGATTGTTAGTTGAATCCTTTTCTCTTTGCAATAAAAAACCAATAGCATGAAATCTTAAAACTCTTGATTTAACGGTTGAGGATTGAATCAGTTTATCAGTCTTAAGCAGTCTTAACTTATTAAAATCAATAAGTGAAATAAAATTGTTATTCTTTTTAACATCATTATAAATATGTAAATAAATAAAATCTATGTAAGGCTTAAAGTGAGATAGATTTTCATTATTAAAACTTATTTTTTTTTTGTAATCGCTTAAACAATAGTTTTGATCATTTTCATTAAGGTTATTTCTTATAAAGTATGAATGATATTTTGATAAATAAGGGTATAAAATTGCAGACTCGATAATATCATTCGTTGTTTTTGAAACATTATTATTAATACGAAATTCTTTATAAAATTTATATTGATTATTATACAATGAGTCAATTAATTTTTTGAAGATAGTTACAGAGTTGTCTAGGTTAGAATTAATAATGACTTCATCTCTTTCATTTCTCAAAAAAACATCCATTAAAAAGTTGTTTTTAGAGGACCCTTTTCCAGTGTAAACAAGTGATTCGTCAAAATCTAAAGTATTTAACCTAATCATTAAATTATCATATTTGTCTAATATAAAATGTTGAAATTCTGGTTGATGATAAAAACTATATAATCCAGGTTTAATAGAGTCTAATGTTATTTCAAAATAACCTAAACTATCGATAGATGTTTCATTAACTTTATTATCGTCTTTATAAATTGATATGTATTCAGAAGTTGTATTTAAAACTTTACCTCCAAAAATCGTCTTATTTTCATTAAAACAAGATGTTAAAATAAATAATAAGAAGAAGTATTTAAAATTCATTCATTTAAATTAAAAATTATTGACTAAAAAATAAACCTCATTGAATCAAATTATTATTTTTGCCAAAAAAAAATGATTAGCACTAGTAATGTTTCAGTTCAATTTGGGAAAAGGATCTTGTTTGATCAAGTTAATACAACTTTCAAAAAAGGTAATTGCTACGGAATAATTGGTGCGAACGGATCTGGAAAATCAACATTTTTAAAAATTCTCTCAGGAAAATTAAGCCCAAATTCTGGTAATGTAATAATAGAACCAAATAAAAGATTATCAGTTTTAGTACAAAATCAAAATGAATTTGATGAATATGAAACCTTAAAAACAACTATAATGGGAAACAAGTTGTTATATCAAATTAAGAAAGAAATGGATGATTTATATTCAAAATCTGATTTTAATGATGATGACGGCGTAAGAGTAGGAGAATTACAAAACAGTTATGAAGAAATGGATGGATGGAATGCAGAAAGCGATGCTGCTTCATTACTTTCACAGCTGGGTGTGAATGAAGAACTTCATTATACTAAAATGAGTGATTTAGAACCAAAAATTAAAGTAAGAGTATTATTAGCACAAGCTTTATTTGGAAATCCTGATATTTTAATAATGGATGAGCCAACAAACAATTTAGATTTTGAAACAATTACTTGGTTGCAAAACTTTTTAATTAACTATGAAAACACAGTAATTGTAGTATCTCACGACAGATATTTCTTAGATTCTGTTTGTACTCATATTTCAGATATAGACTACGGAAAAATAACTCATTATACAGGAAACTATTCGTTTTGGTACCAATCAAGTCAGTTAGCATTAAAACAAAGATCTCAACAAAATAAAAAAGCTGAAGAAAAGAAAAAGGAACTTGAAGAATTTATATCTAGATTTAGTGCAAATGTTGCAAAGTCTAAACAAGCAACATCAAGAAAAAAAATGATTGAAAAACTCAATATTGAGGAAATTAAACCATCATCTAGAAGATATCCAGGAATAATCTTTGACCAAGAAAGAGAATCAGGAGATCAAATTTTAACAATTGAGGATATGTCATATAATAATATTTTCAATAATATAAATTTGATCTTAAACAGAGGTGATAAGTTGGTTTTGTTTTCTAAAGATTCAAAATTAACTAGTACTTTTTTTGATGTTTTGATAAATGATTTGAATGATAAGGGATCAATTAAGTGGGGGAGTACTATTTCAAAATCCTTTATACCCAACGATCATGACTCTTACTTTGAAAAAGACATGAATTTAATAGATTGGCTAAGACAGTGGACAAAAGATGATGAAGAGAGAAAAGAAGATTACATCAGAGGTTTTTTAGGTAAAATGATATTTAGCGGAGATGAAGCTTTAAAATCTTGTAAAGTTTTATCAGGAGGTGAAAAAGTTAGATGTATGCTGTCTAAAACAATGATGGAAAAGTCAAATTTTTTACTTTTTGATGACCCTACAAATCATCTGGACTTAGAAACAATAACTGCATTGAATAATTCATTAATCAAATTTAAAGGCAATATCATTTTAACAACTCAAGATTTTGAATTTGCGAATTCTGTTGGAAACAGAGTTTTTGAAATTGGCCCAAATGGAATAATCGATAAATTCATGAAGTTTGAAGATTATTTAAAAGATCCAAAAGTAAAAGATTTAAGAAATCAAATTTATTGATCTCGAAGCACAGCTCTATGCTTTTTTATAACCTTGTTGATTATTTTATTTGAGATATTTTTTATTTCTTTTTCGGCTAGAGTTTTTAAATTAGACTCCATATAAACTGAAAAAGAATAAGATTTTTTATTATCAGTTTTTTCTGATTTATATGAATCATTAAGTTTAACCCTTTTAATTAAGACAGGATCAATAGAGTAAATAGTTTGTTTAATATCAGAATTTAGAATTTCATCATCTAAAATGAAAGAAAAATCTCTTGAAACACCAGGAAATTTTGATATAGTTTTGATATTAAAAAAATCATTTGAAATTAATGAATAAAATAAGTCAACATCAAAAGTGGCATAAAAGACAGGGCTCTTAATACCATGCTTAATAAGCTTGTCGTGAGGAATTGTAATTATTTTACATAAACCTTTGTTATCAGCCTCAATAATTAAAGTGTCAGGATCGACAATTTTTTCAGAAAAATCAATATTGAATCTTTTAATAATATTTAAAACAATATTTTTCAAATAAAAAAAATTATTTGGAAGAGCTTTGTTCAACCACGATTTTTTAACTAAATCACCATTCAAAGAAATTCCTAAAACTTTTTTTTCTTGATAATTATTACCTTTTTTGGTATATATTGATCCAAATTCATATAAACTATTGGAGGTGTTTTTTCTGTTTATATTGTATGAAATAGTATTTAAAATTCCTGTTAATAAATCAGCCCTCATTATTGATATGTCATTGCTAATTGAATTAATAAGGCTGATAGCTTCAAAGTCAGAATTCTTTGAGTAATTATCTACTAATGAATTATTCATTATTTCATTAAAACCTATTGAAGACAAATAGTTAGATATAATATTTTCATAATTATATTTTAAATTCGTTTTTGATGAAATAGAGAATTTAATATTTTCATTTTCTGGTATATTATTATACCCATGAATTCTTAAGATTTCTTCTACTACATCACATTCTCTATTAACATCATGTCTATAACTCGGAATTGTTATGCCTGCTGATACATCTGTCACATTATTAATCTTAAAGTCAAGAAGATTTAAAATAGATTTAACCTTTAATTTATCAATATTATAGCCAATCAAATTATTAACTTTTTCAAAATTAAGTACAACATCCTTTTCTTCAATCTTTAATGGATATTCATCAATCAAATCACAAATAATTTCACTATCTGAATCTTCAACAATCAATGTAGCAGCTCTTTTCAATGCATACTGAACCATTTCAATATCCACACCTCTTTCAAACCTATACGATGAATCAGTATTAATATTATGTTTTTTTGATGTTTTTCTAACTGAAACAGGATTAAAAAATGCACTTTCTAAAAAAATTGTTTTAGTCTCATTGTTTACAGAATGATCTTGACCACCATAAACACCAGCGATACACATTGGGACATCTCCATCACAAACCATAAGATCATCTTTGCCAACTTTAATTTCAACTCCATCAAGGGTTATGAAACTTTTTTCATTATTTAAGGTTTTAATTTCAATTTTTCCAGATTTAATTTTATCTAAATCATATGCATGCAATGGCTGACCAATTTCATGCATAACATAGTTTGTAATATCAACTACATTGTTTATAGGTTTTAATCCAATTGAATTTAACTTGTTTTGAACTTTTTTAGAGGATGGTCTTATTTTAATATCCTTAATTACAATACCACAAAACCTACTACATAGATCTGAGTTTTTAATTTCAACCAAAACACTAGGAGCTAACCTTAAGTTGGTAAAACTTGAAATTGACGGTAATATTAATTCATGATTGGCTTCATTTCTATATGATAAAGCTGCACGTAAGTCTCTTGCAACACCATAATGACTAATAGCGTCACATCTGTTTGGTGTTAGACCGATTTCAAAAATAAAATCATCGTAAGAATTAAAAATTTTAGAAACTTTATCTCCAATTTTAAATTTATTATTTAATAAAATAATTCCTTCATGATTTTCTCCAACGCCAATTTCATCTTCAGAACATAACATGCCTTCGCTATAAATTCCTCTAATTTTTGATTTTTTTATTTTAAAGGTTTCATTGGAGTTTGTTATTAATTTAGAACCTACAGGTGCAACAACTACTCTTTGTCCTAATTCAACATTTGGTGCGCCGCAGATAATTGTTAAAAAATCATTACTGCCAATATCAACTTTGGTTACTTTTAATCTATCAGCATTAGGATGTTGCGAACAATCTTTTACCTCTCCAACAATCAACTGAGATAAATCAGTTGAAACACTTGAATAATTATGTATTTTTTCAACCTCTAATCCAATGTCCGTTAGTAATTCAGAAGTGCTTTCAATATCAAGATTAAAATCTAAAAGATTTTTTAACCAATTATATGAGATTTTCATTTAGGTAAATATAAAGTAACAATTATAAATTAACCAATTTCATTCCATGATTTATTGAAAGGGTTATTTAATATGAATTTTCTAATATTATAATTTTTATTTTGAATCAACTTTGAGTCATTTTTAATTAGAATAGTAGCTTCATTAGATGCATTCTTTAAAATATCTCCATCTTCCAAAAGGTTTGCTATTTTAAAATCTAAAATGCCACTTTGTTGAGTTCCTAAAATATTTCCTGGTCCTCTTAATTTAAGATCAACCTCAGAAATTTTAAAACCATCATTAGATTCAACCATTGCGTCAATTCTAACTTTTGCATCATCTGAAATTTTATCTTTTGTCATTAAAATACAATAACTATCATAAGAACCTCTACCAACTCTACCTCTTAATTGGTGAAGTTGTGAAAGTCCAAATCTTTCAGCATTTTCAATAATCATTACAGATGCATTTGGAACATTTACACCAACTTCAATAACAGTTGTTGAAACAAGTATATTAGTTTTTCCTTTTAGAAAATTATTCATTTCAAAGTCTTTGTTAGATGACTTCATTCTTCCATGCATAATGCCAACAGTATAGTTATCTATATCAAATTCTTTAATTATACTTTCATATCCATCCTCTAGGAATTTTAAATCCATTTTTTTTGATTCTTCAATTAAGGGATACACTACATAAATCTGTCTACCTTTTTTAATTTGATCTTTAATAAAACCAAAAACTTTCAATCTATTTTTGTCTTTTCTGCTAACAGTTATTACATCTTTTCTACCTGGCGGAAGTTCATCTATAATAGATAAATCTAAATCACCATACAAACTCATTGTTAAAGTTCTTGGTATAGGAGTAGCAGTCATAATCAAAACATGAGGAGGTGGATTATTTTTTTCCCAAATTTTTGATCTTTGTTTTACACCAAAACGATGTTGTTCATCAATTACTGCAAATCCTAAATTCTTAAAAACAACATTTTCTTCAAAAACAGCATGTGTACCAATTAATATATTTAATGAACCATTTTTAAGATCATTAAAAATTATTTTTCTTTCAGATAATTTAGTAGATCCAGTTAAAAGCCTAATATTTACATTTAGATTTGACAAAGCACTATTAAAACTATTAAAGTGTTGAGTAGCTAAAATTTCGGTTGGAGCAATTAAACAAGTTTGAAAATCATTATCAATACAAATTAACATAGACATTAGTGCGACAATTGTTTTTCCAGAACCAACATCTCCTTGGAGTAATCTTATCATTTGTTTTTTTGATGAAAAATCATTTCTAATTTCTTTCAATACTTTTTTTTGTGAATTAGTAAGTTCAAAAGGTAAATTATTATTGAAAAAACTGTTAAACTTTAAGCCAACATTTGGAAAAAAATAACCACTATTATTTGACTTAATTTTATGATGAGAAATTTTAAATTTTAATTGATTAAAAAAAAGTTCTTCAAATTTCAATCTAAATCTTGCTTGTTCTAGTAATTTTAAATCTTTTGGAAAATGAATATTAATATAAGCCTGATTTGGAGAAATTAATTTGTATTTTTTATTAATTGATTCATTTAAGTTTTCATCAAATTGATTCTCAAAAAAAATAAAAAGATTTTTAATTATTTTAATCATATAGTTATTTGATATTCCTGAATTAATTAGTTTTTCTGTAGAAGAATATACAGGCTGTAGTTTTATTTTTTTTAGTTTAAAATTTTCAAACTTTTCGAAATCAGGGTGAATAAATGAAGGTTTATTGTCAAACCAATTTATCTTTCCAAATAAAACATACTTTAAGTTTATTTTTATTGATTTTTCGACCCAACTAAGACCTTTAAACCATAGAACCTTGATATTGGTCTCTCCATCATAAAATATAGCCTCAATTCTATATTTGTTTCCCGATTTTTTATAGTTTAAACTCTTAAAAACCCCTATGATTTGAAAATAAATATTTGATGAATCAATATCTTTAATTTTATAATTTTTTGATCTATCAAGATATTTATATGGAAAGAAATTAAGTAAATCGCTGCAGTTCTTTAGACCTAACTCATCTTTTAAAATCTTAGCTCTAATTTTTCCAATTCCTTTAACGAATTCAATTGAAGTATTTAGTTTGGTATCTTTCACAGCTCTAATTTAATTTATTAACTTTAAAATAATATTTCTGCTACACTATAAATTTGAATAATTATTTAGAAAAACTTAATGATGAGCAAAAACTACCTGTTCTTCACAAAGATGGACCATTAATAGTGATTGCTGGTGCAGGGTCAGGGAAAACTAGAGTTTTAACCTACAGAATTGTTCACTTAATAAATCAAGGAGTTGACCCATTTAACATTCTTGCTTTAACATTCACCAATAAAGCTGCAACGGAAATGAAAAAAAGAATCTCAGAGATTATTTCAGAATCAATTTCTAAAAATATCTGGATGGGTACATTCCATTCTGTTTTTGCAAGAATTCTAAGATCAGAGGCGGCTTTGATAGGTTATCCAACAAATTTTACAATATATGATACATATGATTCTGAAAAATTAATATCAAATATTATAAAAGAATTACAATTAGATAAGGATAATTATAAAGCGAAAAAAATTAGAAATAGAATTTCATCATTAAAAAATAATTTTATCACTGTAGATGGATACTTTAATAATCCTGAGTTATTAGAAATAGACAAAGCATCCAAAAATGAAGAATTTGGAAAAATCTATAAAGAATATGTTAAACGATGTTTTAAAGCCTGTGTAATGGATTTTGATGATCTGTTATTAAAAACTAATGAACTACTGAACAAAAGCCCTGAAACATTACTTAAATATCAAGATAAATTTAAATACATTCTTGTAGATGAATATCAAGACACAAATTATTCACAATATTTAATCGTAAAATCTCTTGCAGATAGATATGAAAATTTATGTGTAGTAGGTGATGACTCACAAAGCATATATAGTTTTAGAGGTGCAAATATTGATAATATTTTAAATTTCAGAAAACATTATCCAGGTTCAAAATCTTATAAATTAGAACAAAACTACAGGTCAACCAAAAATATTGTTGAAGCAGCAAACTCGTTAATAAATCATAATATTTTAAAACTTGATAAAACAATTTGGACAAATAATGATATTGGTGATAAAGTCATATTAAATAAATCATTATCAGATGCAGATGAAGGCAGATTTATTTCATCAAATATTTTTGAAATGAAAAGTAATTTTTATTTAAAAAATTCAAGTTTTGCAGTTTTATATAGAACAAATGCTCAATCAAGGTCAATAGAGGACGCACTTAGAAAAATAAACATTGAATATCAGGTTTTTGGTGGTTTATCTTTTTATCAAAGAAAAGAAGTTAAAGACATTTTAGCTTATTTAAGATTAATTGAGAATATTAATGATGAGGAAAGCTTAAGAAGAATTATAAATTTTCCGCCAAGAGGTATTGGTCAAGCAACATTAGATAAATTAATGATTTTATCAAATGAGCATGATGTAAGTCTATTTGATGCAATTTCTAAAATAAATCCAAACACAAAGAGATTTAGCGCCAGAACAATTGAAAAGTTAGAAAATTTTAAAAATTTAGTTTTAAGTTTTAAAATATATTCAAACTCAAATAACGCATATGAAACTACAAGTCTTGTTATTAATAAAACTAAATTAATTGATTTTTATAGAAATGAGGGAACATTGGAATCTTCAAACCGAATAGAAAACATAGAAGAGCTTTTGAATGGAGTTAACGACTTTATTCAACAACAAAGTGAAATTTTTGAAGGAGATAATTCATTGTCAAAATACCTTCAAGATGTTGCATTATACTCTGAAACGGATAAAGATATTCATTCTGAAAAAGTATCACTCATGTCTATTCATATGGCTAAAGGTCTTGAGTTTCCAATTGTTTATGTAGTTGGACTTGAAGAAAATTTGTTTCCATCTATAATGAGTATCAATTCTAGAGAAGAAATTGAAGAAGAGAGAAGACTTTTTTATGTTGCAATGACAAGAGCAAAAGAAAAACTGATTTTAAGTCATTGTGAACAACGATTTAAGTGGGGAAATATTATAGATTGTGAACCAAGTAGATTTATTGGGGAGGTTGATGAGAAATTTTTACAAAGAAATAATACAAATAAAAATTATATAAGACAAAAAATAAATGAGAATAAATTAAGGTTAAAAAAAATCCCTAATAGAAGTTTTAAAAAAATAAAAACAAATGCAATATCAAGCTTTAAAAAATATAAAATCAATATAAATATAAATGATAAAGTTTATCATGATAGATTTGGAGAAGGTAAAGTAATCGAAATAGAGGGTGAGGGAGATAATATTAGGGCAAATATTAATTTTAAGATTAATGGAGAAAAGAAAATTTTATTAAAATTTGCAAAACTTAAAATATTAAAATAAAAAAAAGGGGCTAATGCCCCTTTTTAATTGAATCATATATTTTTAATTAGAAGCCGCTTGCATTCCTTTCTCAATTAAATCATAAAACTGATCTAATTTTGGAAGAACAACAATTCTTGTTCTTCTATTTTTTGCTCTACCTTCAGCTGTTTCATTATCCATTAATGGAATATAATAACTTCTTCCAGCCGCAGTCATTCTTTGTGGTGGAACGTTGAAGTCTTCTTGTAAGACTCTGACAACAGACGTCGCTCTTTTAACACTTAAATCCCAATTATCTTGTAAAACTTCATTTTGAATTGGAACATTGTCAGTATGTCCTTCAACCATGAATTCAATTTCGGGCTTATCCAGAACAACTTGTGCAACTTTTCCTAAAACTTCTTTGGCTCTATCAGAAACATAGTAACTTCCACTATTGAAGAGCAGTTTATCTGAAATAGATATAAACACTACACCTTTTTCAACATTAATTTCAATATCATTATCATTAATATCTATAAATGCTCCTTTTAAACTTGTAACTAGGGCTAAGGTTACAGAATCTCGTCTAGTAACTGCATCTTGCATTGTTCTAATTACTAAATCCTTTTCTTTTAAACTTTCTAAAGACTTCTCAAGATTCTCAGCACCTTTTTGAGATAATGTAGTAAGATTACCCATGTTATTAATTAGATCTTGATTGTTATCCTTTAAAAAGGCTACCTGTTCTTGTAAGGCTTTATAGTTAGCTTCAGCAGAAGCTTTTTCATCTAAACATGTGTTAAGCTTAACAGTAGCTGAATTTAAAAGATTTAAATTTTTTTGATTTGTAGCCTCTAACTCTGCATATTTCTTTTGAGAAACGCAAGAACTGAGCAAAATAATGGCTAATAATATGTAAGTATGTTTCATTTTTGTTTTTATTTTAAAAATAACAAATTTTATGCCAATAAGTAACTATTTAATAGATGAAAATTCCTTTTTTCTAAAAAAATAATAATTAATTAAAATAGAAAAAGTATAAAAATATTTATAGTATACCATTGTGCTTTTTCTCTTACTTAAATTTTTTCTAAAATAAATTATATTATAATAATAAGCTGATATAATAGGAAAGAATAATTTAAAGT
>Ga0209036_1000169_pt1 | contig 26461 bp, 21 predicted proteins | sample MarorgKNORR_S2LV_3_FD_188222 | JGI IMG/M metagenome (GOLD analysis project Ga0209036, IMG submission 188222) | Marine microbial communities from the Southern Atlantic Ocean, analyzing organic carbon cycling - DCM_A/KNORR_S2/LV (SPAdes) (version 2) | ecosystem: Environmental > Aquatic > Marine >... | reverse complement strand
GTCGAGATAACTCGCGAGGCCCCTAACTACAGGAGATGATTCTCTGGAGGAGATCGTTCTTGGTGGAGGCTGTTTCTGGTGTGTCGAGGAGGCACTCATTGGACTGAGAGGGGTTTCCGAGGTTACTCCGGGATATTCAGGAGGACATGTAGAGAATCCCACCTATGAGCAGGTCTGTGGGAAGCGAACGGGCCATGCTGAAGTAGTCAAGGTGATTTTTGATCCATCAAAGATTGATAGATTATCTCTTTTGGAGGTATTCTTCACATGCCATGACCCGACTCAGCTGAATAGACAAGGAAATGATATCGGACCTCATTACAGAAGTGTAATTTTCTATAATTCAGAGTCCCAGAGAAGGGACTCATATTCAGTGATAGATGAGATGAGCGATGTGTATTCTAGTGAAATTGTAACCGAGGTTTCGCCACTCAAGAACTTCTATGTCGCAGAAAAATATCATCATGACTACTTCAAGAACAACCCGTCGAATCCTTACTGTATGGTGATCGTGGCTCCAAAAATAGCAAAGACTAGAGCCAAGCACGCCCACCTGTATGAGTGACACAACGCTGGCTCCGGAACCTTGGTCTGTTCACCTACTGGGACTCATAAGTCCCATGCTTGCAATTACTGGAAATGTGTTAGGTGGTGCCTACACCCTGTCCGGCGTTCTGTTCATTTGGGTAGTGAGCCCCATCCTTGATGTCCTCTTCGGGGAGTCGGAGTCGCCTAGACCTCCCCGAGAGTCCGGTACTCCCTTTGAGAGGCTACTCTGGGTCCACGGAATATTGCACTTCGTGATGCTGGCGACGTTCTTCTACTTCGTTGCAAGCGAGGGAATTACCCGCTGGCTATTAGCGGCATCTCTATCAACAGGTCTTGTTGCAGCCGCCTCGGCTATTGTTACCGCACACGAGCTAGGGCACCAGAGACCCAAAAGTCCTGGGTGGAGATTGGCAAGAGCCCTTCTTTTCAGCATAAACTACACTCATTTCACTACTGAGCACAATCATAATCATCACAAGAACGTAGCTACAGACAAAGACCCAGCCAGCGCGACTTATGAGCAGAGCATCTGGTCCTTCTGGGTTAGAACCATACCAGGACAATTCCTATCTTCTGTGAGGGTACACAATAGGAAGGGCAGAACTGGTTTCAGGAATCCATCATGGAGGGGCCTTGCCCTCCAATTATTGTGTGTATCAATTCTGGCTATCTTGCACTATGTGGGGATTTACTGGGCGGCCCCCGTTCTAATTGGTTGGCTAATAGCCTCAGGTATTGCTATACTCACCCTCGAGTATGTCAATTACATACGCCACTGGGGGCTAAGGAGAGAGAACGGAGGGAGGTTCGAAGAAGGACACGCTTGGAATACAGAGGCTAGATGGTCCAGGTGGAGTCTCCTGGAGCTGACTAGGCATTCCGATCACCATCTCCACGCATCTGTCCCTTTCTGGAAACTGAGGCCATATCCAGATGCTCCCAGACTGCCGTCCGGCTACTACGCATGCTGGTGGCCATGTCTATTGCCCCCACTGTGGAGGAAAATGATGAGAGGAAGGGCCCCGGACATCTGAGTTCTCGCCATCCGTCCACTAACTTACACTAGCTAAGCCTTCACTGGGGTAACCTTCAATTCTTGATTGGGATGCAGCCTTCCATGGTCGTTCCCAGAAGGGATGATGATGATGATGTCCCAGCTGACAAGGCGTGGGCAATTCATGCGGCTATAATTGGTCTGAATACCGGTAATTTGCTATTTAGGGGCTTAGAGCTAGATCCTGATAATCCTGGGATGATAACCGTAGCATGTTTGGCAGTACTAGCAGCCGCTCTACCTTTCCAAGCAATATTCTTCCTCATCAACTCCTACATACAAGAAGCCTCTAACGTCCACGAGATAGAATTCATAATGTTGCAGAGGCTATCCTTGATATGTCAGACCATATCATACCTGTCACTTACGGCTATAGGGATTCTGATGTTTGAGACTCACATGTATGTTGGAGGGAGCTTCTTCGCAGGTTGTATAGTGGCATTCTTTCTACTGAGGGCTGCGATGAATCAGGCAGAGGCATTAGCCACTAGTCATGCTCGTTAATTCGTAGAGAGGTTGATTGCTGACCTTCCCGTGTGACTCACATGGCTGATGCCTTCGCAATGCCAAGCCTTCCTCCAGCTTCTCCTTGGGATGCCTATATTCTGATGCTCGCGGTACCCTTTATTCTGAGACTAGTTTTTGTTGCTCCACCATTAATCGACCTGATTAACACCTATGCTCCACCGGGTGAGAGGACAAAGCATGTTAGGTGGTTCTTGAGCAAAATAAAATCATTGCCTGTCAAGGGGTTCTGGCTAATATTAGTGAATGAGACAATGTCGTTTATTCTACCAGCCATAGTTGCAATCGGTGCACGTTATTGGCTTGGACCAATTGGTTGGCCGACATGGGATGATACTCCAGATTTGGGAGTAGCCCTTCTTCTTCTTGCTGGAGCTTTATGGTTATTCTCAGATTTTTCAAAAGTCATGAGATCGAGAAGAGATATTCAGTCAATTGCAAAGTATAATCTTTCAACGGCAAAGATGGTAGTCCAAGGAGCAGTAGTAGGAAGAAACATACTCCAGAATGTCAGCGATTCTGGTATTCCTCGGCCTTGGAGAGGAGTAATGGAAGTAGACTTTGAGGTGGATGGAGAAGCAACCATAGTACCAGAAACAAACCCTATGACTGAGGTGATATACTCTCTATTAGATAGGGGCGCCGATGCATTGGAAGAAATCCTAGGAAGAGTAAGGGAGCCAGCTACTGTAGCTATGGAAAGACTGGACAGAGAGATACAGGACCGTGTTACTCAGAGAGTTCAAGCATCAGCAAAGTCACTACTTCAGAATGTCATTTTTTCAATTGCCCCAATAGTTGTACTAATTGGCCTGGACAGACTCATTTAGCATCTTCTTCTCACTGGGTGTAGCGAGTAGTACCCATAGCAGACCCGCTAATATTTGCATAGTTCCAGTTGCTATTATCGTCTCCCTGAGTGTAAGTAGTTCATTTTCCAGAATCAACCCAGCAGCCACAGTCGACAACCCCATTGTCATGGTTATCCCAAGTGAGTCAGTACCGAATACCCTTCCCAACCACTCATCCTCACTCCTCTTCTGGAGCATTGTAGTTGACAGTACCCAATTGACACCGCTAGCCGCGTGGGAAATGAAAACATAGACTAGTATTATCGCCGTCCACTCAGAAATCGCTACTGCCATGTAGAAGGCACCGCTGATTATCAACACCCCTCCCAGCAGATACGGCACTAGCCTGTCATTACTCATGAACCGTCGACTGACTATTGGTCCAAATCCTGAGCCAAATCCTCTAGCCATGTACAGAATACCTATTCCAGCCGCGACATCCCCAAAACCAGCCTCCCTCCCTATTAGGATCAGGAGAAACACCTGTGCACCCCCTCCCGAAGCCCACATGGCCTTCGCCAAGACCACTCTCCTGATAGAAGGCTTCGACAGGATATACTTCCATCCAGAAAGAATCTCGTCAAGCATAGCCCTAGGATTACTGGACAAGCTTCCAGATTTTTCAGGACCTCCGTGCGGGAGGGTCATGATTAGAGTAATAGCAACAAGAAAAGTTACCGAATCAATCCAAAGTGCAGTCTCTATTCCGTATTGTGAGATGGTCAGACCGCCAATTCCAGCTCCTATTCCCATGGCAGCAGACCATCCTCCCGAGGATAGAGCATTTGCAGAGAGCAACTCCTCCTTTGTGCAAATATTAGGAACATAAGCAGACTCCGCATTGGAGGATATTGCTCTACCAACGACCATGCCCATGCCAAGGAGGTATACCGATGTCAGACTGTCCAGTGCGCCGAGAGATAGAGCAGTTACTAGAATCGTAAATGACCAAACATTACCAAGTACCATTAGCCACTTTCTAGGATACCTATCTGCCAGCATTCCCGTCAGTGGCTCTAGAGGAGCGAAGGTAAAGCTCCTAGTTGCGAGAACTCCTGCGATAGCCAGAGGAGAATTATCAGAGGCTTCGCCCGCTAGTAGGAAGAGGGCAATCATTGAGAACCAGTCTCCGATGTAAGAAATCTCATTGGCAGTGAATAGCCTTCTGTAGGGTGCATTGGATCTGAGAAGTCCGATGTAGCTTACCCCAGCCATGGCCATGCGCGAGCAGACAGCCCTATGATTGTCGCCCCCCAACACTCAAGACTCGCACACTCTCCCGCCGGACGCATGGAGGACAGACTGGTCTGGATAGATTTGGAAATGACAGGTCTCGATCCGATAGAGAATAAAATAATCGAAATAGCCACCATAGTTACAGAGGGGGACTTAACTTTGGTCTCTGAAGGACCTTCCTTGGCTATTTCCCAGCCAGAGTCAGAATTAGAGAAGATGGATGATTGGAATATCACGCACCATACCAAGAACGGCCTCTTGAAGAGAGTCAGATCCGATGGCGTGTCAATAGCAGAGGCAGAGAGGCTAACTTTGGAGTTTCTAATGGAGCACTGCTTAGCTGGGGTTCCACCTCTGTGTGGCAACACAATAGGGCAAGATAGGAGGTTTCTCAGGAGGTATATGCCCGAGCTACATCAATTTTTCCACTACAGAAGTGTCGACGTTACATCCGTCAAGGAAATAGCCAGAAGATGGTACCCAAAGACACCCAGATTCTCCAAACCATCGGGCCATAGGGCTCTTGATGACATCAGAGGTAGTATCGAAGAGCTGGCCCATCTTAGAGAGCATGTTTTCAGAGACTGAAAACTACTCAATGGGAACCCCTTCAGAATCCGTAATAATTAGGTTAATCCCTAGTCCTGTTCTATGAAATGCTATAACCTCAAGTCCGTGAATCAGATGTCCCGTTACAGCTCTACCAATTACTGGGAGACTATCGTTTCCTTTGTCTAATTTTACAGAATTACTGCCCGGAGAAAGCCTCCTCCTAGTACCTCCGACCTCATCGAACCAGGGTAGTAATCCTTCGGGGGAGAATCTGACTCCAAGAATCATATCACATCCCTCTGTCCACTGTGCTGCATCAGCATCCGCCTCACTGGGAACCGCAACTGCATTTGGATGGGAATGGATCCAGTGGGTGAATCTTCCTCCTCTTGATCCCCTGTCTTCTGTGAAAATTCCATCAATCCATTCCTCAGGAACATGATGGACAGAGAATGAGTCCCCTCTGTTTACAAGATGAGGTGCCCCGAGAACATACCCCTGACCTGCGAATAAACCCGACTGGAAGTCTGTTCCAGTGAATCTCCTGTTTACCCCATCCGGATGGGGGCGGCTCACATCAGGATCGATTCCAACAAGTATCTCATCAGGAAGGGATCTGAATGTCCACTCGATAATTTCTGAGAGCGTATCGACCGGCATTAGCAGTATTGCCGCATAGTCATCCTTGGACTCCAGGGAATACTTGTTGTAGGATGCAGCTGAGCGCTCTAGCCAGTCATCAGCCATACCATTCGGGGAGGGTTACACGACTTGAGTTCAACGGACTAATTTATTTCTACATCCAGAACTACATGATCCCATCTGGGAGCATAGCTCTTTATCCGATTGACTGCAATTTTTCTTGCTCTGGAACCCTCTCTAAAATTACAAATCCCCCTCATAACATCTTCTGCCCATTCAGAGTATTCATTCGGCCTCGCTAGGCCATGGATATGGAGCACTCCTCCTGAATCAGAGAGTACTTCCATGGCCGCCTCAAAGCTCTTCTCGGAAGTGGGAAGCAGGCCCAAAATAACCCTATCAGCAACTTTTCCAATTGACTTACATGTCTCCCTATTATCTCCTCTATGTATCGTACAAAGGGAAGAAACATTATTCCTTTCTAGACTCCACTCAAGAGACTCCACAGCATCATTATTCCACTCACAACAGTGGACATGTTCCACCTCCGAGTGGACTAGAATTGGGAGGGAGTAGTAACCTATCCCCGCGAATAAATCGACTATTACTTCTCCTCTCCTCACGATCTCTCCCATTCGCCTCCTCTCATTCACATTACCCGCTGAAAACATACACTTTGTCACATGATAGCCGTAGTCCACTCCATTCTCTCTTCTCACAACCCAGTCATCATCTCCTAGTAGCATCTTAACACCACTTTTTCGTATTCTACCAGTTACCTCCCCCATCACCCCAAGCCTCTCAACGTTGAGTCCTTGAGCGACTGCCTTCCAGAGATCAGGTCCGACTATATCTCCCCAGCCCTCATCCTCGAAAGACCCAGATGGCAATATCGCAATATCAGAGAATCTCTCCCACTTCTTGGGTATCTCTGAAGGAGGATTTTTACCGAGAAATGAGGAAATAGAATCGTATAAACGATCATGCGGGCCCCTGCCAGCCATATATCTCGGGTGAACATCACGGATTCAGACTTATGGTATATCACACGCTCCAACTGTTGTGCGTACATGCATCGCGCTGGTCATCATTCTGCTGTTTTCGCCACTGGCCAATGCAGCTCCTCCTCCCGGGGACCCTGAAGTATCAAACGAAATCTGCTCTTCATGGGCAAACGGGAATGGAATATGCGATGACTACTCATCTAGCTTAGACTCCACTCGTAGTGACGAGTGGATTGAGGGACATGTAGCGATTTCCATGGAGGGAGCTTCGACCATAGAGATGAGTATTGAACTGGCGATTCATGAGCTCCCAAGAGAAGAATTAGGACTACTGGGTTTGGATTTACAGGGCGATAGCAATCCATCTGATGGAATCCCAGCCGATTTTATTCGGAACTATCGCGATTATTCACAGAATGGCTCTTCTGTTGAGGACAGATTAATTCAGAAGATCGAGGATGTAATCCAACAGATTGTAGATGAGAATTTTCCCAATGCCACCTCTGGACCTATCCAAACTATACCAGGGATCAGTTTTTTCGGACGGGACCCCTCCTCTTGCACGTTTAATCCTAATATTGACTCAATAGATGAAGAGAATGGGTTGGAAAACGACCCCTTTAACCCCCCTATCTGTGTTCAATCACTCCTCACCTTGGATGTGAGTCCAACTAACATAGGAATGAACCCAGAAACTGGGGATATCGATAGGGTGATGCAGGGACTAATTGCAATGGGGGGAGAGGTAACTACTAACTTCACAACCATTGCGACATCTGGACATTACATAGAATACGTGATGGTTCCACCATCATATTCGAGCATCATCCATGTCGGCGAGCCAGCCGCTATATTTCCAGTAGAACAGGGCCAAAAACAAATTTTGGGGGCTAGAATAGCTCTGGATAATCTCAACTCTCCGCATGATTATAGTCCAATAATATCCGACTTGATAGCTATCTTGGGATCTGGCGACATTACGCCAGATTGGGAAACCAATGCCGGCTCATCTTTGAGCTTGGATCTCTCAATAAATCTGGAGAATTCTATGGACAGCTATGTAGGTATAGAAATTGGGATCCACCATCTAAGTACCGAAACATTGGGGGATTGGGGACTAGATCTAGAGACTCAAACCATCAGTCTTGATTCAGTGACTTCTGATGGAATAAGGATGTTCGACTCCGAGATGGATTTGGATGCCGATCAGATGCTATCGTCACTACCAATCGACTTACTTTCGGAAACCCTTTCTCAATTCCTTGGAGCAGAAATCGTCTTTCAGACCCCTTCCTTCTCTACCTCAGACAATTCGGGGGGAATAATATTCCAACACAGGCAAGGAGAGACTTGTGATGAAGAATTGTCTTACAGATACTGTCTCGGACCTGTTGGGGCAATGTCTAGTACTTACCCAATCACTGTACAATCCAGTACAATCTCCTCTGAAATACAGATTTCAAATATCTTTGACCAGCTTTTGCAGAATACAAATGGGGACCTATCGACAATAGATTTTTCACAAATTTCCGATGAGGACATTGCCACAATAATGAGCTTCCTGAGCCTGGAATTCGAAGTAGACTCTGACTTCCTCCAAGATTTAATTCCCATTGACTTCCCTTCTACTGATATTAGCGTTACAATTCAATTACCCGAATGGTTGGTTTCGTCTGGAACGACACCAGATGTATTGGTATTCACATCTAATCATGGAGATACTAAAACTACAAGCATCGAACTCGAAGGATTGAGGCCCTTCGACTGGCGGCATTCAATATGTAGAATATCTGATCCATGCGAGGAGGACAGTATCGATCTTGTATGCGCTCCCACCCAGAAGACGTGTATTTCATTCCTGGTCGAGATGGATATTTCCAAAGTCTCTGTTCACGAGTTGAGTGGCTCGGTTTCAATAGAATTCACATCGACAGTAATCCTAGAGATTTACAGATTAGGGCTAGATATGGAGATAGAGGGAGTGGAAATGTCTCCAGTTCCATCAGACGCGATAAGGAGAATCTTGGTGATGGGGGATAGAATGGAAGGGGGTCTACTGGCAGATTCCGAAATTGAATCGACAATAGACTTCGGAGTGGGCGACCCAGTCGACTTTCAGGTTTCAAATGAGGGTCTGATGAAACTATCAGATTACCTAACAGAGTCATACGCAGACATGATGAATGAATTTGGAAATATTAACCTCGACTCTCAAGACCTTGGTTTGGACGGTTTTTCACTGTCTGCAGATTTTTCTTCACTACCATTCCAAGCAGATTTTGAGGAGGTCTCCTTGGGAGATGATCCATTCATTGGAGATGAAGAACCGATTAGATTAGCCACTAAGATAGATGACGCGGAACTCACTTTCTCATTAAGGCAGGACGAGATCATTGTTGGGGTCAACCCACGCTCCTTGGCAATGGTGCCTACTATGGTAATATCATCCATACTCCCCTCTCCTCTTCTAACTGAGTCAGGATTGTTACTAGATGGTTCGAATATCAGGCAGAGGGTAACGCCACTGATGGAACATACCAATTTTGGCACTATCAAGTCATCTGCATCTATCGAGATTTTACTGCCAGAGTCAATCAGAATAACATCTTTAGAAAGTGAGAAGGGTCTTGCTGAGATTAGTGACTCAGGGGATAGACAACTCTTGACTTACAATATGCCAACATGTCTGTCAGCAGTCACATGGGATGAGTGTAGTAGCAGTAATTCAGACATTGTCACATACTCAGTCGAGCTTTCATGGGCATTCATTATCGGCGAACTAGCTCCCTACATATTCTTCATTATTGTATCCCTAGGAATCCTGGTAAGTAGGAAGAGGAGAAAGAAAAGGGAGAAGAAGCAAGCTCAAATAATATCTTCTAATGAAGAGAAAAGTGCAGAGATGGAGAAAATTATGGATATTGAGTTTGGTAGGTTACCAGAAAAGACCACCCTGGTTGATGAGACTTTCTTTGATCAAACTGAGTCAGAAGATTCATAGATTTCATCACTACTAGTTTTCGAAGTGATTTTGTATTTTCTTAGCCATGGAAATTCCGATTCCAGGGACTGCTCTGAGCTCATCTATGCTGGCATGCTCTATCCCCTTCCTCCCTCCAAAGTGACGAAGTAGAGACTGTATTTTCTTGGCACCAAGCCCTTCAACCTCTTCTAGAGGGTCACGGATTGATCCCTTCCTCCTTCTACGACTGTGAAACTGATTTACAAACCTGTGAGCCTCATCTCTCGAATGAATTAGGACTCTCCCCCTTCGATCTAAGATGATTGGCTCCCTTCCATGGATGTATAGTGTCTCTTCTCTCTTGGCCAATGCGGCAACAATGAACTTGTCATCCATATTATTCTCTCTTAGTGCAGTATTTATCGTTGAGAGATGAGTCTCCCCACCGTCCAAAAGAAGAATATCTGGCCACTCATTTTGCCTCCTTATCCATCTTAATACCGACTCCCTCATCATGCTCAGGTCATCAGCTGAGTCCCCTTTTATCTTGTATGTCCTGTATTCCTTTTTCGAGGGCCGGCCATTCTTGAAAACAATCGAGGCCCCAACTCTTTCAGATCCCATAAGTTGGGCCATATCGAAACAAACAATATGGTTTAGAGAATCCACTCCCAGTAGTTTCGCGCCCTCGTTTGCAGCACGTTGCTCAAGGTTTCCAGAGCTACTCCTCTCTGATCGTGAGACCAAAATCTCGGCATTCTGATCAGCCATCTTTCTGAGTTTGAATAAATCTCCCCTCTTAGGCACTCTGGAAATCAAAGACCCACCCCTCCTAAATCTCAGCCATTTCTCCATAGAGTCCCCAATCGGAGAGGGGAGGAGCAATACTTTCGGGGGCCTCCTATTGGCGTAATGCTCTACTAGGACAAGAGATACAGACTCAGAAATATCGCCCCTATGTATCAATGGATACTCGGTCTTGCCTTGAACCACTCCATCTTTGGCGTGCAGGATAATTACTACTGCCGAATCACCTAGTGACGAGAATCCTATAGCGTCACAGTCTTGGTAGAACCTACTGTGAATTATCTGCTGGGAAAGCGTACTATGAACCGAGGCAATCATGTCCCTAATTCCTGCAGCCCTCTCGTAGTTCAAATCTTCAGAAGCCTTATCCATATCATCCTGAAGGGACTCGATCAGAATCTTGGCATTGCCATCAAGAACATCTGTCACAGCCTTAACTATGCCAGGATACCCCCCTGGATCGTAGCAAGGACCCTTGCATAGGCCGATATGCATTGCCAAGCAACCATCACTGCCTCTGCAGTCTTTGTCCCTTATTCCAAATTCAACCCTAAGTAGCTGGATCACCCTCTTGGCCGCACCTGCATCTGGAAATGGCCCCCATGATCTAGACCCATCGGGAGGATGACGGGTGTAGAGAATTCTAGGAAACTCTTCTGCAGTTAAAGATATGAAAGGATATGACTTATCATCTTTCAACCTAGAATTATATTTCGGCTTATGCTCCCTAATGAGATTCCTCTCTAGGAATAACGCTTCGGAAGGACTTTTTGTAACTATGAAATCTATCTCATCAGCTTCCTCAATTAGCAAAGGAACCATCCTACGTCCATCACTCCCTGAGAAATATGAAGATACTCTTGTTCTGATTTCAGTAGCCTTGCCTACATACATTACTCTGCCATCTTTTCTCTTGAAAAGATAAACTCCGGGTTTACGCGGAAGATCTAGTGAGCCCCTCTCAACCGGCATTTACAGTGATGCGCCGTAGGTCAACGCCCATGAACCCGTGCCTTGCCTCAGGACCATGCTATCGCACTCGCAGGGAAGGGTTCTCTCCCGGCTGGCCGAGTTCGGAGAGCATCTAGATACTGCCTGGGATGTTCCAAGAGCGCTATCTCTACCAGGATTGGCAGAATCTCTAGGCCTAGTTCGTTCTGCCCTACATCAGCCTCTTTCGGATTTGGAAAAAGATGGCTTGATTTCAACAAGAACAGCTCATGTTATCGGCGGCGGATCGAGGAAGAGAACCGTTGTTCACATTACAAAAAAGGGAAGAAAGCTAATTGAAAAAGAAAACCTAACTTCTAAGCCATCTAATAATGGGATAATAGGGCCAGCCCCAGTTCCTTCAGAAGTACATGGGCGATCATCGGAGATTGAACGATTGTCTGAGGTAATATCAAATGGAGACTCGGTAATATTGAGTGGATTACCAGGAATAGGAAAATCAACACTGGCTAGGGCCGTAGCCTCTCATCTAGAGAGCCTTAGATGGAAGGTAAGGTGGGCTAATTGCTCTGTTAATACTGATATCAAGGCCATAGGAAACATGTGGCTGTCTGGAAGATCTCTGGTGTCTCCAGAGGCCATCATTGAGTCTACTTTGTCCAAGAAAACTCTTCTCGTACTTGATGAGGTCCAAGAATTACACCCTAGGCACGCCGGCTCGATCAGCAATCTTATTTCTCAGGCCTCCTCGTCAATATGTTCAGTATTGCTAGTGGTTAGGGCACCAAATCCATTGGATTTAGATGGAGACTTTGTAGAGCACCGCCTTCAGGGTCTCGATGTAGAATCAGCCAGGCTTCTCTTTCCTGAGGATATCGATGATGAAACAGCGGCCGGAGTATCAAATTCTCTAGGAGGGCACCCTCTAGCAATTAGACTCTGGTCTCCAGATGAAGGAGTTCCTGAGAAGTCCGAGGCGGTTCTCAAGTATGTTGAGAAGACTGTGATAAAAAGACTAACTGGTGAAGGGAAGAAAACTCTTGATGAACTATCTCTGGCTCCACAACCGATGAGCGTTGAAGAGATGGCTTCTGATATTGGAATCCCTGAATTAGATGACTCAGCGATGCTGAAATGGTGTGATGGACTTACGGAGCTTCATCATCTGGTCAGGAATGTTAGACGAGCTTCTTGGGATGTACAGACAACCTCAGGAATGCATAAGCAGGCCGCCAAGAATTGGGCGTTATTGGAGGGAGATAGAGCTAGGAAGATTGAAGCTCACCATAGGTCCATGTCGGGAGATGAGGAAGATATACGCTGGATTGAATCCAACATTCATCAAATCTCACTATCCGATAGTGCCGTAGCCGCTGTAGTATTAGAGAACGCACTGGAATTAGAAGAAAGCCAGATACTGAGAAAGGAGGCCGCATCTATCGCACTCGACAGGGGGGAGAGGAATGAGGCAAATGTCCACATCGAAAAAATTGAAGAAACTCTATCGAGGAAGATATTACAGTCCCGATTGGCAAGGCTAAACGGCAATCAATCCTTGTCAAATAGATTGGAGGAAGAAGCAATAAGGCTGTCAGAGCCAAGTCAACGTGCTAAAATGGAGGTATCTTCTATCATTAGGAGATTTGATGACAGACTTCCAGGGGGGCTGGATAAATCTGAGTCCGATAAAATTCTACAGATTATCTCGCAAGTCAGATTAGGAGATATCCCCAATGATGAGAGGGAATCAGCAATCTTATCTCTTGAGCTGGTCAAATATGGCATCGCCCTAAGCAATTCAAATCTCCAAGAAGCATCAAAATCAAGAGCTGAAATCGAGTCTAGACTTTCTCGAGATGATATCTTCCTAGAAATACTAGATCTTAGGGCAAGGCTGTCCGCCAGAGTGAATGGCTCCACCTCCGGCAGCTCAATCTCGTGGTCTAAAGATCTGATTTCCAATCTAGAAGATCCAGTTACTAGGATTATGGCAATCCACTCTACCCTAGAGGCCATAGGAAGAGAATTTCCAGACTGGCTAATTGAGGCCCACAGAGAATGTTGCGGGTACCAGCTCAGGGAGGATATCCCTTCCTTCAGGAGAATGTCCGCACAAAGATGGTATTGGAGGGGAGTACTAGAATCAGCAAATCGAATGTCACACTGGAATGAGGCAATAAGTAGATTCAGAGCCGCCGAGTGCACTAAAGCCGCTAATCAATTGGTCACCAAATTGGCTAGAGGGGGCTAGCCATCTTCAACTAGGCCATCCTCAGTAACGATGGTTCCCACAACTTCCTCGATTTCATCATCATAGTACTCCTCACTTTCGAAGAAACCCCTATCACGCAACTGCATCCCTGCAAATATTAGTGTTATCATGAGAATAATGACGATTAGCGATAGCCCTCCGATTAGGATGCCACTCATAGACCCCGCATCGTCAGATCTCTCAACCTTCTCCTCACCAGAAATGTGGATTGCAGTAGCTAGGTTTGTAGATGAAGAGGCTCCAGATATCGCTCTCACTAGAATAACCTGAGTCCCCTCGATAGTATTGTTCGGGAGGTATTGAAGCCTATCGACAAGAAGACTGTGCGAGACCTCAAAATCACTGTCCCCAGAATTAAATTCTGGTAAATCCATCCAATTGTCTCTCATGTCCCAAGTCCTCCATTGAACCCTTTGGATGCCACCTTCTAAATTGTAAGAAATAGATTCTCCCGGACCAATCCAAACTCTATTATCGAGGCCGTAATCACTAGCCAATGTAACATTCAGAGTGAGACTGAGATCATAGTCATAATTGGCGGCTTCATCAACTGCAGGTTGAGCATTGACGTGCCCATGCCCGTATACATTGTTCTGGCGATTTTTAGGAATCGCGTCTTCGGCACAGGGCTCGTTTGCCAACATGTAATGGCACTCACGATACGTGGAAGTCTCCTGCATAATATTTCGAATATCAAACGGACTTAGATCGGGATTAGCCTGATACATCAGAACAGCCACTCCTGCCGCTCCAGGGGTTGCCATACTTGTTCCCGACAGTGCTACATAACCATCTCCGGTGTTTGCATCGGGGGCATTAACACTGCTACCAACGAATGCTATGTTTGGTTTGACTCTGCCCTCCTCTGTTGGTCCTTGACTCGAGTAAATTGCAATCGAGGTGTCCTTGTCCAGAGATCCTACGGTGATTACGTCCTCCGCACTCCCCGGGGTTCCTATTGTTGCAGTTCCCCCACTATTTCCTGCTGCGATGAACAGAGTCACCCCAGCCCTCATCATTTCATTGGCCATTCTGTTGACAGATTCCTCCTCCGATGAGGTCCACTCGATTGCTCCAGTTAGGGCACCGAGACTCATACTGGCCGCTCGGATATTGAATTCGTGCCTCTTCTCGACTGTCCATTGCATTCCAGCCATGACCGCCGCGAAAGATCCGCTTCCACCTCCGTCCAGTACCTTGACTCCCACTAGATTTGCACGTGGCGCCACACCAATGTGCTGGTAGTTGGGAGCGCCAGTTCCGGCTGTGATGCCTGCACAGTGAGTGCCATGGCCATTATCATCATAGGGAAATATCTCCGTTCCATTTGTTGCCCCCGGATTGTTAATCGCATCATAGAATGCGACTATTTTAGGATCGTCTGTCATGTTGTCATCGTCTAAATCGTCCAGAGCCGTATGGTTGCCGTCGATTCCGGTGTCGATGATTGCCATGGTTACCCCCTCCCCGGTGTATCCCGTGTCCTGCCAAACCAAATCTACTCCATGAACTGGAACTACCTCTTCCATCTGTATCCCAAGGACCCCGTCCAGCTCAACGAAAACTACTCCCGGGAGATCAATAATTTCGTGGATTCTACTCAACTCCACAGTACCCGCAATGGAGTCAATTAGCCAGTATCTAAATTGGGTCTGAAACTCAACCTCCCTCTCTAGCATCGCTTGATCTTCTTCTGTAGGGGTGTGGTCAAAGTCGACAATCACTGAAATTAGACCATCCTCATCAAGATACTGATGATGGTTGTTTTGTGCTGCAATCCAGATAGCATCATGAATGAAATCACCATCAGAATCCATACTTGTATCTAGCCACCAGTGTCTTTCGTCTTCACTCCCCAGCTCACTAGCTGGTAAGCCCGTTGCTATGGTTGGCAACAGTAACATCAAGAAGAAGGTCAATGAGACTGTCTTGCCTCTCGTTTCTGAAGTCATAAGCATACTAATCATATCTCGGCACCAATTAGAGTTCGTGTATCTGCAATTCCCTCAATGGATCTAATCTCCTGAACAACACACCTTGTCAGCTCCACCTCATCCTCTGCTTCTACCTTAACGAAGAGATCGTGTAATCCAAACACTATCCACTGTCCAGAGACATGCTCAATTTTAGAAACAGACTCTCTAACAGATAACTCAGCACCGGGATGTGTGGTGATAAGAACAAAACCTACAGCCAAAATTATACCTCCACAGCGATGAGAGTCTCAGTCCTAATTACTCCCTCGATAGATCTCATCTGACCTATCAATGTCTTGGCCATTTCCTTTTCATCGTCGAAGTCAATTCGTGCGACTAAATCGTACTCCCCATAGGAAACATGGGTCTCAGTGACTGCATCGAGATTTAGAAGAGTTAGATAGACATCTAGCTCTCTTTGAGGAGCAGTTTTGATTAGGACAAATGCAGTACTCATCACTACCCCAAAGCCATCCCAATACTCCCTGTTTATGACCTCTCCGATGGTAAAAACTCTGTACGCAATGGTACGAAGGGATAACATGGAATGAGTCAACCCCCGCTTCGTGACACTCTATCAGAGTAGGCATAGGATGGCTTATGCGTTGGTGCTAATACTCATACTCGTCCCATTCTCCAATATCGTCTCCTCAGCAGATTCTAGGTCGACAACCGTATGGTCTGGAACAGTGGTCCTTCCTGATGGCTATTCAGTGGATGCTGGCGAGGTCCTCTCGATAGCCCCGGGAACTTTAGTGAGTATTGGGGCTGGGTACTCAATAGAGGTCAATGGGAGAATAATAGTTTCAGGATCGAATTCTTCCCCAGTTATATTCGACTCGATTTCTGGAAATCATGAGGGATTGATTTTCAACTACTCAAGTGATGGCTTGGGATCTAGGATGGATAACCTGTCCATTTCAAACTCAAAATTTGGAGTGACGATCTATGGGAGTGATCCAATAATCTCAAACCTCACAGTCCTCAATGCCGATAGCGTAGCTGTGGATCTCTACGGGGGAGCTTCACCAGTAATCAACGACCTGTCCGTGTTGGGAGGTGGACAAGACGTACATGGATTCTCTACAACGTGGAGATATGGAATCGGTCTCTCAATTGGCGCGGGCTCAGCGCCCATCGTTAGAGGGGCGACAATAGACGGACTGATAACTAGAGGATTGAATCTCTGGGGCAATTCTGGAGGCCTCCTCTCTGATTTAGAGATATCAAACATCAGCGGATCTACTATGGCCATTTCCGCTGGTATTTGGGTGGAGGACTCAATACCTCTGATAGAGGAATCAAGTATCAAAAGATCAGATAATGGAATCTTTGTGAGACATATCACGGAGGGCTGGACAACCAGGCCAACCTTCGAAAGCGTAGTTGTAGAGGACTCAATGTACCGTGGAGTGATGGTTGAACAATACAATCACAGTCAGTATTCGAATCTCCCATTAAATGCTATATTCAATGATATTACTGTAAGGGGAACAGGTGGCCCCGGGGCAAAGACACAGGGACTTTCAGTAGCCGCATTCGATATCAACACCAGTGGGGTGCACATTGACTTGGGACTGATTGAGGACAACGAGGCGGTTGGCCTGAGAGGATATATGATAGATTCCTCGACTATCATAAACAGATTAGATATGATGAGAAATGGAAACCCCTCGCCTGTGTCCCCTTACAATGACAGGGCTGGAATGTTTCTCCGAAGTGCGAATTGGGCTCCAACGGTGAATGATCTTGTAGTTCGGAACTCAACAGGTCCGGGGGTACTCCTATGGAAAGGCGGGGTACAGGGTGGCTACTGGGACATTAGTAACAACGGCGCCACTGGATTAGATATCAGGGAGTTCCATCCCGATTTATTCTTAGTCACCAGTCACAATAACAGTGGCAATGGTGTTTCGGTAATAGACTCCAGCAATGTCGAGCTAGAGCAAGTTCATACCTCCAACAATGGAATAGGATCTATTTCGGCCTCATCGGGGTCGGGAATTTATTTCGAAGAATCCAATGACGTCGTCAGTGCTGGAAAGAATGTAAGCTGTACTGACTGTTCTACGACCCAAGATCAATTCGGATTGGTAATACGTAATAGTATTGATATTTACCTAGATGGAATAGTATCTAGGGATCCAGTTTCAGGACCAGCCTTGGACATCGACAATCGTGGGATCTCTGAGAGGGAGGGAACGGTCTCGTTGGCCAATGTGTCCATATTCCAGAATACTAGCTCATACTCCATTGAACTGGTTGGGGTGGACGCTCTGATAGATACATTGGAGATTAATGGATCCAATGGTGGAATGAACTGGGTTGCAAATGGTCAACTTTCCTCACACCTAAATTCCAGTATCATCAGAGGCAACCAAGGCTGTCTAGATTTGGTAGATCATAGTGAACTAATCTCCAACTCAGTAATCTTTGAATGTTCAGGAGCAGATCCCTCTGTATCCTCCTCATTCGTTAATTTCACTGACTCATTTTTCTCCCATGCTCAGGGAATGTCCGATACATTCTCCACACTAGGAAACTCCCATATTAGATGGATATCATCTTCTAATCTAGGCACACCCAATTTCTCAGGTTCTGACAACATAGTCGATGTTATGTGGTTGGTGGAGGCCAATGTTATCAACCAAAATATGAGGAATATCCCTTACTCAGATATCAATATTACTTTCAGCCAATACGAGTCCGATTTTACAACAACTCTTCCTTACTCTGGTAGGGAGTTAGTAGGGCCATTCATTGGTCAAAGGTGGACCCCAGTTCAAGGATGGTCACTGAATAATACGATGAATATGGGATGCGACTACGATGGAGTCCACAATGATACTATTCCGATGCAATTAGATTCAGATATTGCTGTCTTGTGTATGGTCGAGATTTCTAATCAACCGCCATTCATCATATGGACAACTCCGGAAGATGAATCTGTTTATCCAAGTGGTAGCACGGTTACTTTCAATGCGAACGAGTCATGGGATTTGGATGATGACAATCTAACGTATACTTGGACGAGTAACATAGATGGAAACCTTGCGGGTGACTTCGGCGTTTGTGGAGGAAATGCTAATGGCTCGTTCTTCCTTGGTAACCCTTGGTCCTCGAGTCATGATTGTCTCTCAGATGGATTACATCAGATTACACTTGAAGTATGTGATGACCAAGGGCACTGCTCTACCGAATCCAGACAGATCGAACTCACAAATCTCCCCCCAGTACTAACAGTTGGCACCTCGCCTTCAATATCGTCTTGGGGCACTCTTTACCTAGGTCAGACTGCGAATGTCACAATCTACCTATCCGAGACTTACGACCCCGAAGGAGATACGATGACTTGCTGGGCGACCGCATCATATGAGGGCGACGGGAGTACGCCCCCCGAAGATTCCAATGACTGTCCCTCACAGATTATCAGAGCATTCCCCGAAGCACCAAACCAGTTCTCAGTAACAGTTTACGCGTCTGATGGGGTCAACCCCCCTTCGACATGGGTTTTCAATGTGGAACTTTACAATGAGATTCCGGATGCAGTAATGTCAATCTCTAGATCTGGGCAGTCATCATCTGATACCCTGATAATCGATGGCTCTCAAACGATTGACCCTGAAGGAGATTATGTCAAATTCAAGTTTTTGAGCGACCTGGATGGGACTATTCATTCCGGTACTTCAACAGATGGAAACATAGAGTGGGTCGGTACACTATCAAAAGGCCTGCATACCATTACAATGCAGGCCAGTGATGACAGGCCCGGGCATGCAGGCCAGTGGACCACAACCAGTCAGCAGGTTCAGGTAAACAACTCAAATCCAGTTTCCGTTATTTCTAGCCCTATTGATGGTTCTCTTACGGACTCTGGAACAATTATCACCCTTGGCTCTACAGGTTCGGGGGACTGGGACATAGCATGCTCTGACCTACCGGAGAATGGCTCGGGACTGATCTGTAATCCCAATACACTAACCAGCACAGATCTAGTAAGCGTACTCTGGGAAAGCGACATTGTAGAAACTCCACTTGGTAGCGATTGGACTGTTGAGACCAGGCTTCCAGAAGGAGTGCATCAGATCACCCTGACAGTAGATGATGGATCTGGAAATCCAGATATTTCAGAGATAATGCTCAGAGTAGATGAGTCTGCTCCTGTACTCATCCTAGACTCTCCAGTGCCCGATGTAGTAGTCTACTCAAATCTCCCAGTCCTCTTTGATTTTAGAAGATCATTCGATGCAGATGGAGATGATTTTACCGTCACAATCACTTCTGACCTAATGATGAATCCCATATTGGAGGATGTGACTAATGATTTCTGGTACAACGACTATCTTCCCCATGGAGTCCATACTCTAACCATCCAACTAACTGATGAGAATGGAATGGCTAGATCACACACTCAGAAGATCACAGTCCTAGAGACAGACCCAGTAGCTCTCATATCCGGACTGTCCGAGGGCCAGTATATTGTCCCGGGGACAATATTGGAGTTGAATGGTTCTGGATCATTCGACTATGACAATGATATCACTCTCTACAGGTGGAGTTTATCGGATGGTACAGTGCTGAGTGATAGGGAAAAAGCCTCTATCCAGCTTCCTCCAGGGCCAGTAAGAATTGATCTCGTAGTACAAGATTCCAGAGGTGCCCAGTCGTTATCCTCGGTGAATCTCACCATAGGCGCATCATCACCTATCCTAAGGGATATGTCAGTATCTCCGAAGGAGCTTGAGATGGGGGCTGTCAACAGTATCAGGATTACTGTCGTGATGGAGGATGTCGATGGTACCACCTCATCAGTCGGAGGAGAGATGGTAGCAGGGGGCCTCTCCAAAGCATTTCAGATGCGGGATGACGGCCAATTGGGGGATTTGGTTGCAGATGATGGGATTTGGACCTTCGAGACAAATTGGGAGATTACCTCTGGCTCTTCCGCCTCGATAGGCGTATGGGCTGTAGATGGCGATACAGTCAGTCCGACTTTGATGTCAATCATTCCAATTGTGGAGGACGAGAGACTGGACATAGTTGGTTGGATTGTTGGTTCAGGCCTCCCAGTCGTGATCGTAATCGTCTCGATATTAATCGCAGCAGGAATGGTCCTAGTGGCAAATCGTAGGAGGGAGATTGAGAGGGACCTAGAGATGATCGAGTCTTGGTCTACATTCGACTCCCGAGATCTCGATGATGAAGTATGATGACTACTTCTCGGGTCCCCATTGAGTAACTTGCCTAGTCAGTCCGAGTCTGTGGGTGAATAGGAACCTGAGGTTCAGCAAACCATCTCCCCATGTGTTGATCTCGGCCTCACCGACCCTCGGCCGGTAAGGCACACTCACTTCAGCGGTCTTCTTCTTTCCTAGGTACCTACGGGCCCTGATTTTGAATTCCTGCGAAAGTGGCATTCCATCATGCTTAGGTCTGACACGCTCATCCTCAAAAATGGACTTTCGGAAAACCCACATGCCACTCTGAGAGTCATGTATTCCATACCAATAGAGTATCGAAGCAGTAGTCGAAAGAACCCAGTTCCCAAATCCATGTAGTCCGGGCATAGACCCTTCCTCAGCTCTCTTGAGTCTATCACATGTTATCCACTGCAAATCCTCATCAATCAGCTTCCTAACTAGACCGGGAACCTCCTCCCCAGGGTATGTGCAGTCTGCATCCATAGTAACTATCACATCTCCGGGAGCCATTGAGAAACCGGTCTTGTAGGCCCTACCGTAACCCTTACGTGACTCTAGGTATACCGAAGCACCTTCTCCCTCAGCAAGCTCCCTGGTTCGGTCGGTTGAGTTCCCATCTACAATAAGGAAGTCGAGCTTCTCGCACCACCCATCGTTAGGTACTGATCTAATCGTGTCAACTATCGCCTCCTCTTCATTCCTAGTCGGTATGACTACAGTCACATGCACTGGCAGGGGCGTTGTCATGAATTGGCCACTGGACTCCCTGTTTTGAATAATGCGAAAGACTGACTTCTGGTAGTTCTCTTGAAATGCTCATGCCGAATCGGAGATTTGACCTACGATGCACATTGCAATGCTTTCCGCTGAGTTTCCCCCGAGATGGGGGGGAATGGGATCGACAGTTTTCCATCTATCCGCGGCTCTTGTCAAGAGAGGTCACAGGGTCACAGTAATCACCAGATCGGGTGCTGGCGAACCCCCATCACAGACGGGCGTGAAAGTGATAGAGGTGGGTTGGGCTAAGATACCGATGGAGTTCACACGTTCATATGGTAGGAGGGCAATTTTTGAGCTAGAGAGGCTAAACGACAGAGATCCAGTGGACATCGTCCACCTCCACTGCCCAATGATATCGTGGTCAAGATCGCAATTTAGGAGATGCTCGGAGAAAGTTGCCCCGGTGGTGTCTTCTCTACATGGGTCTTGGCTTGGCGAACGGGACGGCTTAATGGAGGCAAGTAAGGCTAGAGAATCAGCAGTTTGGGCCAATGTAAATGACGTTGCGATAAGATTCATGGCTGGTTGGTACTCTAGATTTGAGAACTTCGCAATAAACGAGTCTAGAATTTGCGTAGCAAACTCGAACGCGACCAAAGAAGACTTCGAATTGAGATACGAAGTCCCGAAATCTTGGAATTGTAGAGTAGTACACTGGGGGGTCGATATCCAGATGTTCAGACCTATTGATAATGCCGATCCCGAAGATATGGCCAATCGTTCTGATATGAGAGCTAGATTCGATGGAGGGAATCCGGAATCCAAGATCATTCTTGCAGTAGGTAGGCTGGCTGCAAGGAAGGGATATGGTTCGTTAATCAAGGGTTTCTCGAATCTTCACAAGAAAATCCCCACATCAAGACTTGTTATCGTAGGAAGGGGACACCTGAAATCTAGACTTTTGAAGCAAGCGAAGAGACTTGGAGTTGGAGATTTTGTCCATATCGAGTCCGGAATGTCATTCCTTGAGCTAGCACAGCTCTACAGATCTGCGAACCTAGTTGTCTACCCATCATTCTATGAGGGACAGGGACTAATTCCTCTAGAAGCGATGTCTTCAGGAGTCCCCATAGTTACCGTTGACCACGGGCCCCTGCCAGAGATGGTCGATGAAACTGTAGGCGCTCTTTTCACAATGGGCAATATGGAGTCAATGTTGGGTGCTTTGGAGCGCACACTGAACGAAGAAGAATCCCGGAAGGGTGCTCAGGGAAGAAAGAGAGTAGTTGAGAAATTTAACTTCGATGGGAACGCCGACGTCTTCGAGAAAATCTATCTTGAGGCCATACAACTCCAAGATTAGGCGAACCATTGATGCGCCATGACTAGTTCGCGACACCGATAGATATGGCGAAAAGCACAAGTCTAGCAAAAGTCGACTCGGGGACTTTGGCTAATATATCGATAGTCTTGTTTGTAGGTGTTCTTGCAATAGTACACCTCAAAGCAGTAATCCAACCACTGGTCGTTGCAACCCTTATCTTCTTCTTGATCAGACCCCCAGCACAGTGGTTAGAGCAGAGACTGGGTGGGCATCCACTGGTCGCGTATGGGGTACTGGTATCGACAGTTATGGGATTCCTACTGTTTGCATCCAACTCGATGTATGAGAATATGCAGAACTTCTCCGACGAAGCTCCTGAACTGCAAAGCTCCCTAGAGAAGAGAATCGCATGGCTCGAAGACCTATCCATCTTTGGATACCAGCCCAACACTGCCGCTCTTACCGATCTCATAACTATTGAAACGGTTAATTCCTACGCTGCAGGATTTGTGGGCACGATAGCCGGATTCACCACCGGTTTGGTCACAGTCCTGATTTTCCTACTCTTCATAATCCTGGAGGCCGAGACGTTACCAAAGAGAATCAAGGCGGCCTACCCAGAAGATGTGGAGAGGGTGATGGCAGTAGCCGCGGGGTCAGGCGAGGGAATTAACACGTACGTAGTTACGAGGGCCTCTGTTGCCTTCGGTCAAGCTGTTGTGGCAGCAATAGTCCTCTCGTTCATGGATATTCCATTCGTATTCCTGTGGGCATCAATTACATTCCTTATGGACTTCATACCATATGTCGGAGCACTATTATCAATAATTCCACCAATTCTTCTCGGTCTCATCGTTCTTCCACAAACTACAGCACTGTTACTTATCGCTCTCTTAGTTGCTAATCAACAGATTTGGGGCGGTATAATCGAGCCACAACTAGCGGGTCAGAGACTAGATATGTCCCCAATAGTACTCCTTCTCCTAGTTGCATTTTGGGGTTGGGCTTGGGGAATAATGGGAATGGTTCTTGGCGTCCCTCTAGCCGTAATCATGAAGATTGGCCTGGAAAGTGATCCAAGAACACGTCCTATAGCAATAATGCTATCCAGAGATCCAGATACTGAATCAAATTGATTCACTAACAAAAATCGCCAAGGGGGCATCTGAGCTTACCATTACCAAATCCCCCAATCCCTCATTACTAAGCCCTCTGGTAGAGAGTGAGAGGGCCTCATTTTCTAACCTCCATTTCCCGCCAATCACTGTAGTCCCCTTGCTTGGGGACAAAGCAAAAACTGAGAATTTCTGACCTAGTAGTACATGCTCCGAGAATCCTCCATTAGTAGGGCTAGACAAATGGAGAACTCCTGACTCGAAATGCATCCTCAGTCGCATCCCTAATGGTGCCTCTGTCATAGATGCCATGACTCCGAAAACGTGCCCATAGTCGCCCCCATCCACTCCAACGACATCCACTTCGGTAATTCCTACTGAATTGATATACTTCAGAGATTTAGAGAGGTCACTCATTTCCTGATTTGGCAAGGTCTTCATTTTTTCACCCCATGAAGATTCATCTATCGAATCCATATCGCCTAGGACTTGAGAAACCTCAAATCCCATTGACTTGGCTTTATCAGCCCCACCGTCCACTCCGAAAATTGGCACTCCATCTCTCAGAGCCCTATCAATAACAGAGTCACTGGGGAGAGCTCCGTTACACCAGAGAATGCCCTTCATTGCATCACCGCTTTCTAGCAGTCACTTTACCTTCCACTACCAAATCTACATCTTCTAGCTCGATTGTGGGCTTTAGCATTACTCCTCTGATCTGATAACCTACTCTGGATGTACCGCCAAGTGATGAATTATCTCCAATCGCGATATATGACGACCCTCTAACTACCTGATCTTCTAGCTGACTACCTGAAATATGAGACCTTGCATTCATACCGAAACCGAACTCTGCGAGAGTACCGACCCTTTCAATCTGTGAGGCTTTCACTATGCCTCTAATCGAATCCATCTTAGAGATCATACTTTCTGCATGTCCCCCTCCTGAAATATTGATCACATTCCCATTTTCAACTAGGATAACTACAGGCTCATCGACAATCTCACCATCTAGGGACCCATCAATTACTATCTTCCCATTCGCAGAGCCTTCCTTGGGAAGGACGAAGACTTTCCCTGTAGGAAGATTTGTGATTTGTCCGGGCCTATTGCAAATCCCATTATCTTCCAAAATCCATCTTGCGCCAGTACTGAAACTTAAATCAGTACCAGAAGAGGACTTCACCTTGACCGAGGTTCTCTTCCTCAGTAATCCATTTAGTCCTGAGATTTCCTTTTTCATAGCACCATAGTCTGCTGTCATGCCGCCCTTGGCTAGGATTTCAGAAGTAATTCCAGGCATGGATGCAATCCTTGCATTCTCTCGAGAAGCATTTCTTCTAGCTCTTGAGTGAGTCAGGGAGCTCTTAGTAGCTATCAGAACCACGTCTTGTTGTCTCATCAGCTCAGCCACTGGATCGGGAGGCTCAGCTCCCTTCTTGTGAGAAGGTGGCATCATCATCAGAAGCACCCTGTCTGTCACCTCTGCAGCTGCTTCATACAGGGACTGTCCAACTTCAGAGCATTCTGGATCTGTCACCACTAGAACATGTTCTGATGGCCTAATCTGCATGCAGGTCCTGACTACGGACCTTGAGGCTGTCAGCATGGCTTCAGCCAGCTCATCAGTATCCGAGGCAATCTCTAGGTTCTCTTCCGCCATCTGCTTCGTCTCTCGGACAAGGTCGTCATTCAAGGACACTCCGAATGTCAAATCAACTCACCAAGCCTATCAAAGAGGGGAATCTCATGCGATATATCATGCGTGGGGTACTCACAGTCCGACTCCTGAGTGTAATTGCCGTTTTTTCAATAATCTCCGGATACTGGCTTTCTATCGATAACCCCCCGACTTCGGAAGAAGGAGATGAGGAGGCCTTCTCTCAGCTAATTATGGCTGACTCTCCCGAGTCGCAAGATGGAGATTCAGAAGATGGACAAGGGTCTGGTTCAGGACACGATGACTCAGAAAGAGAAGCAGGATACTCTACATCAGAATCAGATTTATCGAATAATCTGATTATTGGGGGGGCCAGCACTCTGGGGACTCTATTGATGGGCTCAGCTTTGTTAGAATTTGTCAGAGTAACTGTTCTGATGGCACTATTTTCGCCATTACTTGCCAATATAAAATCGACGAGAGACGATTTACTGACCAGAGGTCGTATACTAGGATACCTAGAGGCGAATGCGGGAATTCATTTCTCAGCACTGAGGGATGCTTTAGGGCTGGCGAACGGGGTCACGGCATATCATCTTCAGATATTGGAGTCAAAGAATCAGATTATCTCATGGAGAGATGGCAAATTAAGACGCTATGCAATCTCATCACTATCTAGGGAGGAGATAGGGAGAATCAAGAATCCCATAGTCGGCACCAGGCTGGCTATACTGGATGTATTATCTGATTCTGGTTCATTGGGACTATCTGGAACTGAGATTAGGAACAAGATTCTGATTTCTAGGCAGCTACTGAGCCATCACCTTTCAGAACTAAGGAAGGCCGATGTAATTGAGCCTTCATCAGAAAGGAAGAGGCCAAACTGGCGACTTTCAAGTATGGGCAAAGAGATTCTAGACAACTCAAGGAAGCTTTCAATATCTGAGGCGGCTAACTAACAATAGTGGATTATTGACTTCAAAGGAGGTCATTGTTCAGTCCTGTTCAAGTACTATGTCGAATCGCCTAGGCACAATGGCACTAGGAACAGTAAAGTGGT
>Ga0209036_1000166_pt1 | contig 26488 bp, 37 predicted proteins | sample MarorgKNORR_S2LV_3_FD_188222 | JGI IMG/M metagenome (GOLD analysis project Ga0209036, IMG submission 188222) | Marine microbial communities from the Southern Atlantic Ocean, analyzing organic carbon cycling - DCM_A/KNORR_S2/LV (SPAdes) (version 2) | ecosystem: Environmental > Aquatic > Marine >... | reverse complement strand
GTCTCCAAAACCGGGGGTTGCGGGTTCAATTCCTGCCTCACCTGCGATAAAGGATAAAGTATGTTTAAGAGAATAAAAGATTTTTTAAATCAAGTGTATCTGGAAATGAACAAAGTTTCATGGCCATCTTACAATGAACTTAGAGGATCTACTTACTTGATTATTGTCTTTTTTCTTTTATTTGTACTTTTTTTATTTGGTATTGATTGGGCAATTCAAAGGTTTATGAGGGTATTGATATGAATTGGTATAGTTTAAGAGTTATGTCAGGTAGAGAAAATAAGGTGAAAGATACTATCTTTCGTGAACTTGATTTTGAAAGAGACTTAAAGCCTAACGTTGAAGAAATTTTAATACCCACAGAAAATATTGTTGATATTAAAAATGGTAAGAAAACTGTAAAAGAGAAGAGTTTATTACCAGGATATATTTTGGTTAAAATGATAATGAATAATGAAACTAAGTTTTTCATTGAGAGTATTGATGGTGTAATGAGTTTTGTTGGACCTAAAGGAAGCCCTCAAACAGTAACAGAATTAGAAATGGCAAGATATCTTGCATCTACAGATGGAGACGATCTATCAAAAGATGATATTGACGAAATTCCATTTAAGGTAGGCGATTCTGTAAAAGTTATTGATGGTCCGTTTAAAGAATTTAATGGACTAGTTCAAGAGGTTAATGATAGAAATAGAATTAAAGTAAATGTAAATATTTTTGGTAGACCTACTCCAATTGAGTTAAGTATGAATCAAATTTTAAGTGAAAGTTAAAAATGGCTGAAAAAGAAAAAACTGGTTTAATTAAATTGCAAATTGCTGCTGGACAAGCTAATCCAGCACCTCCTGTTGGTCCTGCTTTAGGACAGCATGGTGTAAATATTATGGATTTTTGTAATGCGTTCAATGATGCTACCAAAGAATTGCAAGGAATGTTGACCCCAGTAATTATCACTGTTTATAAGGATAGATCGTTTACATTTGAGACAAAATCACCCCCTGCGTCAACACTTATTATGAAAGAATTAAAGATGAAAAAAGGTTCACAAGAACCAAATAAAGACAAAGTTGGTACTATTTCAATGGCTCAATGTAAAAAAATAGCTGAAATAAAAATTAAAGATTTAAACTCACATTCCTTAGATCAAGCTGCTGAAATGATTGCAGGAACAGCAGTAAGTATGGGAATCGAGGTAGAAAGATGAAAATAACAAAGTTTTCTAAATCAGTTTATGAATCATTAGATGTTACAAAATTATATGATATTGAAGAAGCGTTCAGCATGATGATGAATTTTAAGAGAGAGTCATTTAGTGAGTCAGTTGATGTTGCATTTAATCTGGGCGTAGATCCTAGACATGCTGATGAAAATATAAGATTAAGTATTAATTTACCTCACGGAATTGGGAAAGAAGTTTCAGTATTGGCAATTGTAAATGCAGATAAAGAAGCAGAGGCTAAAGAAGCTGGTGCTGATTTTGTTGGTAAGGACAATTTCTTAGAAAAAATTAAGGGCGGTTGGACTGATGTAGATAAGATAGTTGTTACACCAGATTTAATGGCCGAGCTTGGTAAATTAGGTAAGGTGCTTGGACCAAAAGGATTGATGCCAAATCCTAAGTCTGGAACAGTTACAAATGATGTCGCGAAAGCAATTAAAGAATTAAAAGCAGGTAAGCTTGACGCAAGAGTTGAAAAAAATGGCATTTTACAATCATCAATTGGTAAAACATCATTTACAGAAGATCAATTGAAAGAAAATTTCAAAGTTCTTCAAAGCGCTGTGATGTCAGCTAAACCAAATTCATTTAAAGGTAAGTATCTAAAGTCAATTAGTTTATCATCGTCTTTGGGACCTGGAATTAAGATAGGAACAGAATAAATATGCCAAGTAATAAAAACTTAGAAGCTGTAAAAAACTTGACTGAAAAACTAGATAAAGCTAATGCTATATATTTCACAGATTATCTTGGATTAGATGTTGTAAGTATTACTAAGCTTAGAAAAGAATTTGTATCAAATGATGTAGAATTCACGATTGCAAAAAATACGTTGATAAAATTGGCTGCAAAAGATGTTGGAATGGAAGGATTGGATGATTTTCTAAACGGTCCAACAGCAATGGCATTAAGTTATGATGATCCAACAAATCCTGCAAAAGTGATTAAAAGTTTTTTAAAAGATTTTGATAAGCCTGCTGTTAAAGGCATGATACTGGATGGACAAGTTTTCCAAGGTGAAGAGTTTGAAAAAATTGCAAACCTTCCATCAAAAGAACAATTATTGTCCAAACTGGTTGGCATGTTAAACTCTCCAATGTCTAAGCTTAGTAGCACATTGGGTAGTCCTGTATCTGGCTTATTAGGAGCACTTGAACAATTAAACTCAAAGAAAGGGTAGTTAAAATGAGCGTTAAAAGAGAAGATGTATTAAAATATCTTGAAGAAGCAAATATGATTGAAATATCTGAACTTGTTAAAGATATAGAAGATAAATTTGGTGTTACTGCCGCTGTACCTGTTGCAGCTGCTGCTGCTGGAGGGGCTTCAGATGGAGCTTCTGAAGGTGAAGAAAAAAGTAGTTTTGATATTGTCCTGACAGCTGCTGGACAATCAAAAATCTCAGTAATTAAAGTTGTAAGAGAACTTTCTGGTCTTGGATTAAAAGAAGCTAAAGAATTGGTTGATTCTGCTCCTAAGGCTGTTAAAGAAGGCGTCGCAAAAGATGAGGCTGAAACTATTAAGTCTCAACTTGAAGAAGCCGGAGCTACAGTAGAATTAAAGTAATAGTACTATAAAGTATATATTAATTAACCAATTTTTTGGAGGTAATCTATCTTGAGAGTAGATAAGTTAAACAATAGACATAATTTTGAAAAAATATCAACTAACAGTGAACTGCCAAATCTTCTAGATTTGCAAGTAGGTTCATTTCATGAATTTCTTCAGGAGAAAATAAATCCTAAAGAAAGAGAAATGTTTGGATTACATGAAGCATTCGCTACAATTTTTCCGTTACAAGATAATCATGAAAATTATATTCTTGAATATAAGAGTTACACCATAGGTAAGGCTCGATACACCCCTAGAGAGTGCTCTGATAGGGGAATTACATATAATGTACCTTTAAATGTAAAGCTTAGATTAAAAATTACTGACGAAAAAGATAAAAAGAAATTTGCTCAGGTAATTGATCAAGATGTATATTTTGGTAATATTCCATATATGACAGATAAAGGTACTTTTATTATTAATGGTGCCGAAAGAACTGTTGTTACTCAGCTTCAAAGATCTCCAGGAGCATTTTTCGATCAAAAGTTTCATCCAAACGGTGCTAAGCTATTCAATGCTCGAATTATTCCTATTAGAGGATCTTGGATAGATTTTACCACTGACATTAATGATATATTATTTACTATTATTGATAGAAAAAGAAAATTCCCAGCAACTATGCTATTAAGATCTCTTGGATTTAGTTCTGATGAAGATATTTACAGTGCATTTGATCTAATTCTTGAACTTAACCCAGCAAAAATTGATGAAGATAAATTAAGTCATTATGTTGTAATTGAAGATATTATTGACCATGAAACTGGTGAACTTTTTGTTGAAAGTGGAAAAGAATTAAATGAATCAATAATTAAAACATTGAAAACGAATAAGGCTAAATCAATTAAAGTTATTGATGTCAGAAATAACATTGATAGCATGATGCTCCACAATACTATTCAAAAAGATCCTACAAAATCTACTGAAGAAGCATTGATGAAAGTTTACTTACTTTTAAGAGGTAGTGAAGCTCCAAGTCCAGAGTCAGCTGAAAAATTTATTAATAGAATGTTCTTTTTTCCAAAAAAATATGATTTAGGACAGGTTGGTAGATATAGGTTAGATAAACAATTTAATTTAGATAATTCTGGAAATGACTCTGTTCTTACACATGATGATTTCTTAATTACTTTAAAGTTCTTAATTCAGATGAGAAAAGGTCTAAGAGCTCCTGATGATATAGATCATTTAGGAAATAGAAGAGTTAGAACTGTTGGTGAGCAGCTTAAAGTACAATTTAATTCTGCTTTAGCTAGAATGGTTAGAACTGTTTATGAAAGAATGAATTTGAGAGAGTCTGAAACCATAACTCCTCAAGATTTGATTAATTCAAGATTAGTAACAACAGTTATTAATACATTTTTTGGTACTAGCCAACTATCTCAGTTTGGAGATCAAACTAACCCATTGGCTGAAATTACCCATAAAAGAAGAATTTCTTCATTAGGTCCTGGTGGACTTTCTAGGGAAAGAGCAGGTTTTGAGGTTAGAGATGTTCACTATACTCATTATGGAAGACTTTGTCCAATTGAAACGCCTGAAGGACCAAATATTGGTTTGATTTCTTCGCTTGCGTTAATGGCAAAAATTAATAGACATGGGTTTATTGAAGCTCCATATAGAAAAATTGACAATAAAAAAATCACAAATACTATTAAATATTTATCTGCGGATGACGAAGACAGATCAAATATTGCTCAATCAGGATTAGAATCAGATAAGAATAATTTAATCTCAGAACCAAAAGTTAGAGTTCGTTCGAAGGGTGATTTCCCAATTGTAGATTCTGAAGAGGTGCAATACTCAGATATTGTTCCAAATCAAATTTTAAGTGTTGCTGCTGCATTAATTCCATTTGTAGAGCATGATGATGCAAATAGAGCTCTTATGGGTTCAAATATGCAACGTCAATCAGTTCCTTTAATGAAAACTGACTCTCCTATTGTAGGTACTGGTATGGAGAAAGTTGTTGCTCGTGATTCAAAATCTGTCTTGCTATCTCCTATAAATGGTAAAGTAGTACATGTAGATGCAAATAAAGTAGTAATTAAAGATAGTAATTATAAAGACGGTTCATTGTTGAAAACAGATGAAGATTTATGTACTGTAGATCTTATAAAGTATTCTAGATCGAACCAAAATACCTGCTACAATCAGAAAGTTCTCGTTAAAGCTGGAGATAATGTTAAAAAAGGCGATGTAATTGCTGATGGAGCATCAACTCAAGGCGGTGAACTTGCTCTAGGTAAAAATGTTATGATTGCCTTTATGCCTTGGAATGGTTACAACTTTGAAGATGCTATTGTTATTAATGAAAGACTTGTTAGAGAAGATGTATTTACTTCAATTCATGTCAATGAAATAGAGCTTGAAGTTAGAGATACCAAAAGAGGTGAAGAAGAATTAACTCCAGAAATTCCAAATGTAAGTGAAGATGCAACTGCTCAATTAGATGAAAACGGATTAATTCGTGTCGGAGCAATTGTAAGCGAAGATGATATTCTCATTGGAAAAGTTACCCCTAAAGGAGAGACTGATCCTTCTCCTGAAGAAAAACTCCTTAGAGCAATTTTTGGTGAAAAAGCAGGAGATGTTAAAGATGCCTCAAAGAAGGCTGAACCTGGCGTTAAAGGTGTAGTTATTAAAACTGATCTTTATGAAAAAACTTCAAAACAATCTAGAGCCGAAGTTAATAAATCAATTAAAGAGCTTCAGAAACAAAAAAGAAATGATGAAAGAGAATTAAGAGCTTCAAGAGACAAGTTGATAAGTGGTTTATTAAAAGACAAATCAACTCTCGGAATTAAAGATAGGAATAATAAAGTGCTTGTAAAAAAAGGAACCAAATTAACACTTAAGAAATTAGGCTCCCTTAATTTTGAGCAATTTTCTTTGGAAGAACCTTGGATATCTGGTCCAAAAACATGGGATAAGTTAAAATTAATCTTTCATTCATTTAACAGGCATTTAAATGAGCTCGAAGATAAGCTTGAAACTGATATTTTCAAACTTAAAGAAGGAGATCAGTTGCAACCAGGAATTCTAAAATTGGCTAAAGTTTATGTAGCAAATAAAAGAAAAATTGCTATTGGTGACAAGATGGCAGGTAGACATGGAAATAAAGGTGTTATTGCAACGGTCGTTCCTGAGGAAAACATGCCATATTTAGAGGATGGTACTCCTGTGGATATTTGTTTAAATCCAATGGGTGTTCCTTCAAGAATGAATTTAGGTCAATTATATGAAACTATGTTAGGTTGGGCTGGAAAAATTCTTGGTGAGAAATATGCGACTCCTGTTTTTAATGGCGCAACTCCAGATGAAGTAGCTTCAAAAATGAAAGAAGCAGGATTGCCAAATTCTGGTAAAGTAACCCTATTTGATGGATTAACCGGCGAAAAGATTGATAACCCTGTTTTAGTTGGATATCAATATATGATGAAATTATATCATATGGTAGATGATAAGATGCACGCCCGCTCAACAGGACCTTATTCTCTAGTTACTCAGCAGCCGCTTGGTGGTAAAGCTCAGTTTGGAGGTCAGAGGTTTGGTGAAATGGAAGTATGGGCTCTACAAGCTTATGGAGCTGCTCATATTTTAAGAGAAATCTTAACTATTAAATCTGATGATATTGAAGGTAGATCCAAAGTTTATAGCGCATTAGTAAAAGGAGAAGATTTGCCCGATCCAACTACTCCAGAGGCATTTAACGTATTCATGAAGGAAATTCAAGGCCTTGGTCTTGATATTACTTTAGACTAAAGGAAATTATAGATGTATAAAGCAAAAAATAGTATTTCAATAAAACTAGCATCACCTGAAAAAATTCTTGAAGGATCTTTCGGGGAGGTATTGAAACCTGAGACAATTAATTACAGATCATATAAGCCAGAAAAAGATGGATTATTTTGTGAGAAAATCTTTGGCCCTGTTAAAGACTTTGAATGTCACTGTGGAAAATATAAAGGTATTCGTTACAGAGGTATTATTTGTGATAGATGTGGAGTTGAAGTAACTACAAAGAAAGTTAGAAGAAATCGCATGGGACACATAACTCTTGCAGTTCCTGTCGTCCATATTTGGTTTCTAAAATCTATTCCTAGTAAGTTGAGCTACATTCTTGGTAAAAGTGCAAAACAGTTAGAAAGTGTAATATACTATGAAAACTATTTAGTTATTAATCCTGGTAAAAGTGGTTATAAGAGATTTGAATTAATAGATGAAGAGGCATTTTTAGAGTTGGATAAAGAGTTTGGCTATGAAGCTGTTTCTCAAGAAGAAAGAGAAGAAGAATCATATTTTTATGCTGCTATGGGCGGTGAAGCTATTAAAGATGCTCTTGCAGAAATGGATTTATTAGAGCTTAAGCAAGAGCTTGAAACAGTAAGTTCTACTACGAAATCAAAACAGAAAAGAGAAGATGCTCTTAAAAGATTAAAAGTTGTAAAAGACTTTGCTCAAGACAGAAACAATAAGCCTGAATGGATGATCGTTTCTATTTTACCCGTAATGCCTCCGGAGCTTAGACCCTTAGTGCCGTTAGAAGGTGGAAGATTTGCAGCTAGCGATTTAAATGATTTATATAGAAGAATTATTATTAGAAATAATAGATTGAAGCAATTAATGGATATACAAGCTCCTGAAGTAATTTTAAGGAATGAAAAGAGAATGCTTCAAGAGTCTGTTGATGCGCTTTTTGATAATACAAAAAGAAAAACAGCTATCAGAAGCGGTTCAAAAAGACCTTTAAAATCTATTTCTGATATGTTAAGAGGTAAGCAAGGTAGATTTAGACAAAATCTGCTCGGTAAAAGAGTAGATTATTCTGGAAGATCAGTAATTGTTGTTGGTCCAGAATTAAGAATGACTGAATGTGGTATTCCTAAGAATATGGCATTAGAGTTATTCAAACCGCATTTAATTAGAGAGCTAATTAGAAGAGACTTAGCTGCAACACCAAGAAGTGCAAAGCTTATGATTGAGAACAAAGAGTCATTTGTTTATGAGATTTTAGAGAGCGTTGTAAAAGATCACCCAGTTTTATTAAATCGTGCTCCAACTCTTCACAGGTTAGGAATTATAGCATTTCAACCAATTCTTATTGATGGTAAAGCTATTCGCGTTCATCCGCTTGTTTGTTCGGCTTTCAATGCAGACTTTGATGGCGACCAAATGGCTGTTCATGTACCGTTATCAATTCCTTCTCAGTTAGAAGCAAGAGTATTGATGATGGCTAGTCAGAATGTTTTGCATCCTGCTAGTGGAAAACCTATAACACTACCATCTCAAGATATGATTTTAGGTTGTTACTATTTAACGCGAGAAAAGAAAGATCAAGTTGGTGAAGGCATGTCATTTGGCTCAATTGATGAAGTCAAAATTGCTCACGATAATGGCAGAGTAGCCATGCATGCAATTATAAATGTTCGTCACAATGGAGAGTGGCATAAAAATACTACTACTGGAAGAGCAATTTTTAACTCAATAATCCCAGATAAATTAGGTTATTACGATGAAATTATTTCCAAGAAAAGACTTAGTTTTATCATTGGGGAATCATTTGTAAAAGCTGGAAATCAGCGTACAGTTCAATTGCTTGATGACTTAAAAGATATTGGTTTTAAAACAGCAACGATGAGCGGGGTATCTATTTCTATTAGCGATGTTATTATTCCAGAGGCTAAACATGACATTATTAATGCGGCTGAAAAAGAAGTTGACAAAATTCAACAACGTTTTGACCGTCATGTCTTAACTGAAGGCGAAAGATATAATAAAGTTATTGATGTATGGACTAAAGCTACTAGCGATGTTGCAGATGTAATGATGGATGGTTTAAGAAATGACGATTATGGCTTTAATGCGCTGTTTATTTCATCAGATTCTGGTGCAAGAGGTAGTGGAGACCAAATCAAGCAGCTTGCTGGCATGAGAGGTTTAATGGCTAAACCCAGAAAATCCATGATTGGTGGTGGAGAGATTATTGAAAGTCCAATTCAATCAAATTTTAAAGAAGGTCTTTCAGTAATGGAATACTTTATTTCAACTCACGGAGCTAGAAAAGGTTTAGCTGATACTGCTTTGAAAACTGCAGATGCTGGATATTTAACTAGAAGGTTAGTTGATGTTGCACAAGATGTAACTATATATGAAGATGATTGTAAAACTATTAATGGAATTACAGTATCAGACCTAAAAGAAGGCGAAGAAATTGTTGAATCTCTTGGCGAACGTATCTTAGGAAGAACTTCATCGGAAAAAATTGTTATTGATGGTAAAGTTATTGTTAAACCTGGAGATATTTTTGATGAGAAGCTTGCCGATATAATAGTTGATAATAATTTTAATAGCGTAAAGATAAGATCTATTCTTACATGTGAATCTAGAAGAGGTGTTTGTGCTAAATGTTATGGATGGGATTTAACTAGAAGAAAGCTTGTTACTAAAGGTACAGCTGTTGGTATTATTGCTGCTCAAAGTATTGGAGAGCCTGGTACTCAGTTAACTCTAAGAACTTTCCATATTGGTGGTACTGCAACTCGTATTGCAGAGGAGTCTGATAAAAAATCTCGATTTAATGGTAAAGCTAAATTTTCTAGCGATTTTGAGCCAGCTGAAACTCTAGATGAAGATGGGTTTAATGTTGTAAGATGTTTATCAAGAAGTGCAAAACTATCTATTATTGATTCAAAAGATAATGTTTTAGACCAATTAAATGTTCCTTATGGTGCAAATGTTAATGTCAATGAAGGTGATAAGATTAAAAAAGGTATGACACTTTTCTCATGGGATCCTTATACAGATCTTATTCTAGCTAGACAATCTGGTATTATTAAAATGAAAGATTTTATAGAAGGAGACACTTATCAAGAAGAAGCTGTAGACGGTGGTAAAAAACAGAAGGTTGTTACAGAGTCTAAGGATAGAAGATTAAGTCCTCAGATTGAAATCTTTAATAAAAAAGGTGACATCTTATCTGGTGGAACTATATTACCAGTTAAGGCAACCTTGGTTATAAATGATGGGCAAGAAGTTACCAAAGGTCAGACTTTAGTTAAAATTCAAAAAGATGTTGGAAAGTCAAGAGATATTACTGGAGGTCTTCCAAGAGTTGCTGAGCTATTTGAAGCAAGAAAACCATCAAACCCTGCAGTTGTTACTGAAATTAATGGTACAGTTGAGTTTGGAGAAATTAAGAGGGGTGTAAGAAAAGTTTCAGTAATTCCTTCCAACGGTAAATCTATTACATATAAAATTCCTTATGGTAAGCATGTTGTTGTTCATGAAGGAGATTTTATCACTGCAGGTACTGCTTTATGTGAAGGTGCCATTTCGCCTGCAGATATATTAAATATTCTTGGACCAAATGCTGTAAGAGAATACTTGGTAGATGAAATTCAAGAAGTTTATAGGCTTCAAGGTGTTGGTATTAATGATAAACATATTGAAGTAATTGTTAATCAAATGATGAAAAAAGTCGTGATTAATGATCCTGGAGATAGCAAATATCTTCCTGGAGAAAGATTAGATAAACAAGATTTAGTTGCATATAATAATAGCATGAAAGGCATGGTTATTATAGATGAGTCTGGTGATTCAAATCTTGAAGTAGGAACAATGATTTCTCAAAACGAAGTTAAAGAAATAAATAAAGATCTTAAATCTTCAGATAAAAGTATAGTCAAATTCCATAAAGCTAAACAAGCTACCTTTGAACCAATTTTGATGGGTATTACTCAATCATCATTAAATACCAATAGCTTTATTTCAGCTGCTTCATTCCAGGAGACAACAAGAGTCTTAACTGATGCTGCTACAGCATCTAAAACTGATAATCTTCTAGGATTGAAAGAAAATGTTGCATTAGGTAGACTAATTCCCGCTGGAACTGGCTTTCCTGATCTCGGAAAAGTTAGGCTTACAAAGGATGAAGAATCTGATATTGTTGAAGAGCAAGGTTAGATAATTAAAATTATAATTTTTAGTCCAAAATGAATAATCCTACGCGTAGAAGAAAAAGTTTGATTCTTCCGTGTTATAACGATATATTCGCCCGGACTTTTAAATATTAAAGGAAATATATATGCCAACTGTTAATCAGTTAATTAGAAAGAGTAGAAAAAAAATAGTCAATAAATCGGCTAGTAGAGCACTTGAAAAAAGTCCTCAGAAAAGAGGTGTATGTACACGTGTATATACTACTACTCCTAAGAAACCTAATTCCGCTCTTAGAAAAGTAGCAAGAGTTAGATTAACTAATGGTATTGAAGTCAATGCATATATACCTGGTGAAGGACATAATCTCCAAGAACACTCCATTGTTTTAATAGAGGGTGGTAGAGTTAAAGACCTTCCAGGTGTTAGATTTCATATTGTTCGCGGATCCCTTGATACTGCTGGAGTTAATGACAGAAAAACAAGTAGATCTCGTTACGGAGCTAAAAAACCAAAGAGCTAAAGATGAGAAGAAGAAGACCAGAAAGAAGAACAATTAATCCAGATCCTAAGTTTAATGATTTACAAATTTCAAAGTTCATGAATTATTTACTTACAGATGGAAAGAAAGGTATTGCTGAAAAAATTCTTTATGATGCATTTGATGTAGTCAAAGAAAAAAGCAAAAAAGATCCAATAGATATTTTTAAGAAAGCACTAAATAATGCTTCTCCGCATGTTGAGGTAAAGTCAAAAAGAATTGGTGGTGCTACATATCAAGTTCCAATTGAGGTTCCATCTCGAAGACAGTTTTATCTTGCTTCTCAGTGGATAATAGAAAGTGCTAAAAAAAGATCTGGTAGTTCAATGTCTAGTAGATTAGCAGGAGAGATTTTATCTGCTTCAAATAATGAAGGTTCTGCTATTAAGAAAAAAGAAGATACACATCGTATGGCTGAGGCTAATAAAGCATTTGCTCATTTTGGAAGAGGTAGATAATGTCAACTGATTTAAGAATTGTAAGAAATATTGGTATTATGGCACATGTTGATGCTGGAAAGACTACTCTTACCGAAAGAATGCTATATTACGCTGGAAAGACTCATAAAATTGGTGAGGTTCATGACGGAGCAGCTACTATGGACTGGATGGAGCAAGAACAAGAAAGAGGGATTACTATTACTTCTGCTGCTACAACTTTTTACTGGGATAAAAATAGAGTTAACTTAATTGATACTCCTGGTCACGTTGATTTTACCATGGAAGTTGAAAGATCTTTAAGAGTTCTGGACGGTGCAGTAGCAGTATTTTGTGCTGTTGCAGGTGTAGAACCTCAAAGTGAAACAGTTTGGAGACAAGCAACCAAATATGATGTCCCAAGAATAGCATTTATTAATAAGATGGATCGTGTAGGTGCTGACTTTTACAATGCTATTGATACCATGAAAAAAAGATTAGGAGCAAAACCTCTTCCTATCGCTCTTCCTATTGGAGCTGGTGAAGATTTTAGAGGTATTATAGATTTAACAAATATGAAAGCAATCGAATATAATGAAAGTTCTCAGGGTGCCGAATTTGAATTTATTGATATTCCTGAGGAGTTAAAATCAGATGCTGATAAATGGAGAAATTTTTTGGTTGAAGAAGTCGCAAGTTATGATGATGCTTTAATGGAAAAGTATTTAGAGGGTGAAGAAATTTCAGAAGATGAAATTAAAGGAGCTCTTAAAAAAGGATGTCTTGAAAGTGCTTTTGTTCCAACATTATGTGGATCAGCATTTAAAAATAAAGGAGTCCAAAGAGTGTTGGATGCTGTTATTGACTTTCTTCCATCTCCAACAGATGTTGGAAGTATTCAAGGTTCATCAGTAGATAATCCTGATGATTCTGTTGAAGTTAAAAATTCTGTTGATGGCTCATTTACTGCATTAGCTTTTAAAATTGCTACCGATCCTTTTGTTGGAAAACTAACTTATATAAGAGTTTATTCTGGCTCGCTTAAGAAAGGTACTTTTTGTATTGATTCTAATACTGGCGAAAAACAAAGAGTTTCTAGAATTCTTCAAATGCATGCTAACAAACGAGAAGAGTTGGATGAAGCAAAAGCAGGTGAAATTGTTGCAGTTATCGGTTTAAAAGATGTAAGGACAGGTCATACATTATCTGAAAAAGGTGATGTTACTTTGGAATCAATGGAATTTCCAGATCCAGTAGTTTCTGTTTCTATTGAGCCCGTTTCTAAAGGTGATCAGGATCAATTAGCTAAGGGAATGAATAAATTGAGCGAAGAAGATCCTACTTTTAAAGTTAAAGTTGATAATGAGACAGGCCAAACTGTTATTTCTGGAATGGGCGAAGTTCATTTGGAAATTATTATTGATCGTTTAAAAAGAGAATTTAACGTAAATGCCAACGTAGGTAAACCTCAAGTCTCCTTCAGAGAAGCTATTCAGAAATCTGTTGAAAAAATTGATGAAAAATTTGTTAGACAGTCTGGAGGTAGAGGTCAATATGGACATGTTGTCATTAATGTAAAGCCAACTGCTCAAGGAGAAGGATATAAATTTATTAATAGCATTGTAGGAGGTGTGATTCCAAGAGAATATATACCTGCTGTTGATGCTGGCATTCAAGAGCAGCTCAAAAACGGAGTATTGCATGGATATCCAATTCCTGATGTTGAAGTTGAATTAGTTTTTGGTTCTTATCATGATGTTGATTCTTCAGAAATTGCTTTCAAGGTAGCAGGTTCAAGAGCTATTAAAACAGCCTGTAAACAAGCAAACCCTGTATTAATGGAGCCAATAATGGCTGTTGAAGCAACAACCCCAGACGATTATTTAGGTGATGTTATAGGTGATATTAACTCTCGAAGAGGTAAAGTTGAAACTATGGATCAGCAAGGAACAAACCAACAAATTAAGGCTGCAGTACCATTAAGTGAAATGTTTGGTTATGCAACAGATTTGAGATCTTTATCACAAGGTAGAGCAAACTTCCATATGGATTTTCAAGAATATGCCAAAGTACCTGTATCTGTTGAGGAAAAATTAATGAAGTCCAGATCAACAGAGGGAGAATCTTAATGTCAAAAGATTTAATAAGAATTTCTTTAAAAGCATATGATCATAAATTGTTAGACAAATCTGCTGAAAAGATTATACGAACAGCAAAGTCAACTGGTGCTATCATTTCTGGACCAATTCCTTTGCCGACTAAAAGAACTATATATACTGTTCTAAGATCACCGTTCATTGATAAAAAATCAAGAGAGCAATTTCAAACAAAAGTACATAAGAGAGTTGTTGATATTGTTAATTCAACCCCTAAGACGGTAGAGTCCCTGATGAAGTTAGACCTACCTTCTGGTGTAGATATAGAGATTAAAGGATAAATAATGTACGGTTTAATTGGAAAAAAAGTTAAAATGACACAAATCTTTAATGATAGTGGTCATGTTGTTCCAGTGACGCTTGTTGAAGCCGGTCCTTGTACAGTATCTCAAATTAAAGAAGAGAAAAATAATGGATATAATGCAGTTCAACTAGCTTATGGTAAAAAATCAAAAAATAATACTAATAAGCCAACAATAGGACACTTATCAAAATCTGGTTTAGATTCAGTTAAAATTTTAGCAGAATTCAAATCAATTGAGGATTTTAATTATAAGTTAGGTCAACAGTTTGATGCTTCAATTTTTAATGTTGGAGAGATTATTGATGTTAGGGCAAAATCAAAAGGTAAGGGTTTTGCAGGAGCCATTAAGAGACATAATTTTGCTAGACAAGATGCTACTCATGGTAATAAGCATACTGAAAGAGCTCCTGGATCTATAGGTCAAGCATCATGGCCATCAAGGGTTTTTAAAGGTATGAGAATGGCTGGAAGAATGGGTTCTGATAATGTAACTGTTAAAAATTTAGAAATTGTCGGAATAGACAAAGAAAATAATTTACTATTTATTAAAGGAGCAATTCCTGGTGCAAATAATACACCAGTGTTTTTGTTGAAAAAATGAAAATAAAATCATTAGATAATAACAAAGATTTTACTTTAAAAGACGATATTTTCAAAGTTGCTATGAATTCTCAAGCAGTTTATCAGTCTGTTGTTGCAGAAATGAACAATTCTAGGCAAGGTACAAGCTCATCCAAAAATAGATCACTTGTTTCAGGTGGTGGTAAAAAGCCCTTTAGACAAAAAGGTACTGGAAATGCAAGACAGGGTACAAGTAGATCTCCATTGAATAGAGGTGGTGGTGTAATTTTTGGACCTAGTCCAAAATTTTACTTTAAAAAAGTTAATACAAAAACCAAGCAGCTCGCTTTTAAATGTATACTATCTGATAAGGTAAAGAATGATTCTTTTAAGGTTGTAGAATCACTCCCTAATAAGCCAAAAACTAAAGAATTTATATCATTTTTAAGAAAGAACAATCTAGAAGGTAAAAAATTAACAATTATTTCATCTATCATTGATGATAATTTATCTCTAGCATCAAGAAATGTTCCATACGTTTCACTGGTTAAGGCTACTTCTTGTTCCGTTAGAGATTTATTTGACAATGATTTAATTCTTATAGATGTTTCCGGTCTTAAAGATCTTTCAGACAGATTTGGAGGCAAAAATTAATGAAGCATTTTTCTAAAATTTTAATTAGACCAATTGTAACTGAAAAAATGACAGCTTTGCAAGAAACTGATAATAAATATGCATTTGAGATTTCTTCCGAAGTTAACAAAATAGATGTAAAAAAAGCTGTTGAAGAAAAATTTAATGTAAAGGTTTCTAAGGTTGCAATTTCTAATAGAAAAGGTAAAGCAAAACAGATGACAGTTAAAAGTAATGGTCGAACTATAAGAACTGACGGTTTTGCTAAAAGTAAAAAAAGAGCCATTGTTACTTTGATTGATGGCTATAATATAGATTTATTTAGCGTATAGGTAATATAAATGGCTATAAGACAACTTAAACCCGTAACTCCAGCATCTAGATTCACTTCTAGGCCTGATTTTTCAGATATTACTACTGACAAACCAGAAAAATCTTTAGTTAGAAAACTAAAGAAAACGGGCGGAAGAAATAATAAAGGTCGAATCACTTCAAGAAGAAGAGGTGGTGGTCATAAAAGAAGTTATAGAATTATAGATTTCAAGAGAAACAAATTCGATATTGAGGGTAAAGTAGCAACAGTTGAATATGATCCCAATAGAAGTGCATTTATTGCATTAATTCATTATGTAGATGGTGAAAAAAGATATATTATTCAACCTGATGGACTGAAAGTTGGCGATAAAGTTATATCAAGTGAAAAAGCTGAACTTAAGACTGGAAATGCTATGCAATTAAAAAATATCCCATCTGGTCAATTTGTCCATAATATTGAAATGATTCCTGGAAAAGGTGCTCAAATGGCAAGAAGTGCTGGTGCCTATGTTCAGGTTATGGCTCATGATAACAATTATGTAACATTAAAGATGCCATCTGGTGAAGTCAGAATGGTGCCTGATAAGTGTTTAGCTACTGTTGGTGTTGTTGGAAACAAACAGCATGAACTTGTTCGTTCAGGAAAAGCTGGAAGATCAAGATGGCTTGGAAAACGTCCTAAAGTAAGAGGTGTAGCTATGAATCCGGTAGACCATCCAATGGGTGGAGGTGAAGGTAAAAGTTCAGGTGGTAGACATCCTGTAACTCCTTGGGGTAAGCCTACAAAAGGGTATAAAACACGAAAAAAGAATAAGAAATCAAATGCTTTAATTATTAAAAGGAGAAATGATTAATGGCTAGATCTATTAGAAAAGGTCCTCATATTGATATGAAGCTTTTAAAAAAGGTTCATAAAATGGAAGAAGCTTCTAGTAAGTCTGTTATTAAGACTTGGGCTAGAAATTCAATCATTCTTCCAGACTTTGTTGGACACACTTTTGCTGTACATAATGGCAATAAGTTCATACCAGTATTTATTACAGAGAATATGGTTGGACACAAATTAGGTGAATTCTCTCCTTCCAGAACATTTAGATTGCATTCTGGAGATAGAAAGAAAAAATAATGATGGAAATAGTATCAAAAGCAAATAGTGTGAGAATTTCTCCAAAAAAATTGAGAAAAGTTGCAAATCTTGTAAGAGGTTTAAATGTAAATAAAGCTCTTAGTTCATTAAGCCATATGGATGAAAAGGGTGCTGCAATAATTTTGAAAACACTTTCTTCTGCAGTTGCTAATGCTGATAATAATGAAGACGTTAGTCTTGATATGAATACTGTCAGTGTTAAAACTATTACTGTCGATGAAGGTCCAGCGTTAAAAAGATTTAGAGCAAGAGCTCAAGGTCGTGCTAATAGAATAAAGAAAAGAACTAGTCATTTAAAAATTGTTATAGGATAAAATTAATGGGACAAAAGACACATCCAAAAGGACTTAGATTAGAAGTAAATAAAAATTGGACATCAAATTGGTTTCCAAAAAAGAATGCCTATGCTACTGATTTAGCGCAAGATATTAAATTAAGAAAATATTTGAAAAAAAGATTACAAGATGCTTCTGTTGCTTCAATCAATATCGAAAGAACCACGCAAGCAATTACTGTTACAATTCATACTGCTAGACCTGGTATTGTAATAGGTCGTGGTGGTGAAGAAGTCTCAAGGCTTAAAAAAGAGGTTGCCAAGCTTTGTAATACAGAAGATATTCATTTAAATATTAATGAAGTAAAACGCCCAGAGCTTAACGCAGAATTAGTTGGTCAAAATATAGCTAGTCAACTTATTAAGAAGATGCCGTATAGAAGAGTATTGAATAAAACTATGCAGTCAACTATGAGAATGGGTGCCGAGGGAATTAGAATTAACGTATCTGGAAGATTAGGTGGTGTTGAAATCGCAAGATCTGAAAGATTTATGGAAGGTAGAGTTCCACTTCATACATTAAGAGCAGATATCGATTATGCTCTTGTTGAAGCACATACAACTTATGGTATTATTGGTATTAAAGTTTGGATCTGTAATGGATTTGCAAAGGCTAAAAAATAATGTTAGAACCAAAAAAAATCAAATTTAGAAAAGTTCATAGAGGTCACCGTAAAGGAATGGCTAAGGGCGGAACGGAAGTTAGCTTTGGTAGCTATGGAATGAAAGCTATGGAGCCGGGTTGGGTTACTGCAAGACAAATTGAGGCTACAAGAATTTCTATTTCAAGAAGAGTAAGAAAAGTAGGAAAAATGTGGATTAGAATCTTTCCTGATAAGCCTATTACCAAAAAACCTCTTGAAACAAGAATGGGTAAAGGTAAAGGTTCTCCAGAATTCTGGGTAGCTAATGTCAGACCAGGTAGAATTTTATTTGAAGTTGAAGGTATTCCCAAAGAGTTAGCTCAAGAAGCTTTTAGAATTGCTGGTAATAAACTCGCAATTAAAACAAAGTTAGTGTCTAGAAGAGGTTTAGATGAAAATTGAAGATCTTAGAAAATTGTCTGAAAATGATTTGAAATCTAGGCTAGTTGATAATTTGGAAAGTTTACAAAAGTATCGTTTTCAAAAGTCCATTCAACAGCTTGAAGATTATAAGCTTATTTCAGATATGAGAAGAGAGAATGCTAAGATTAATACTATATTAAAAGAATTATCTATAAATGGAGAAAATATTAATGGATAGAAATGCTCAAAGAATGGTTGGAAAAGTAGTTTCAAGTGCAATGGATAAAACTGTTGTAGTGAGCGTTGAGAGACTTGTTAAACATAAGCTTTATAAAAAATATATGAAAAGATCTAAAAAATATTATGCTCATGATGAAAAGAATGTATTTAATGTTGGAGATACTATAGAAATAGTTGCTTCTAAACCATTAAGTAAAACTAAAAGATGGAGAGCTTCTAAGCTTGTTAGTGGCGGAAAAAAATAGTGATACAACAAGAAACTAGATTAAAAGTAGCAGATAATTCAGGAGCCAAAGTAGTTCAGTGTTTTAAAGTTTTGGGCGGTTCTAAGAAGAGATATGCTAGTATTGGAGATATTATAGTAGTATCTGTTAAATCATCTACACCTGGTGGAATGGTAAAAAAAGGTGAAGTTGCTAGAGCTGTTGTTGTTAGAGTTAAAAAAGAAATAAGAAGAAGAGACGGTTCTTATATCAGATTTGATGATAATGCTGCAGTTATACTAAATGCTCAAAATGAACCTAAGGGAACCAGAATTTTTGGTCCTGTGGCAAGAGAATTAAGAGAAGGTGGGTATATGAAAATTATTTCAATGGCCCCAGAGGTATTATAAAAATGAAAATTAAAAAAGATATGATGGTAAAAGTTGTTTCTGGAAACTTTAAGGGTTTGACAGGAAAGGTTCTGAAAGTTATTCCAAACTCTCAACGTGCAATTGTTGAAGGTGTTGCTTTAACAAAGAGAGCAGTTCGTCCTACCCAAGAGAACCCACAAGGAGGTTTTTCAGAGAGAGAAAGATCACTTCATATTTCTAATTTAATGGTTCTTGAAGGTAATGATGCTTCAAGAATTGGTTATAAAATTTTAGAAGATAAATCAAAAGTTAGAGTATCAAAAAGAAGTGGTAAAGAATTAGGATAAAAGATGAGCACTCCAAATTACAAGAAAAAATATTTAGATGAAGTTAGACCTCACATAATGAAAAAATTTGAGTTTTCTAGCATTATGCAAGTTCCAAAAATTGAAAAAATCACTTTAAACATTGGAATTGGTGATGCAAAAAATAACAAAAAAGCATTACAATCTGCTTTAGAAGAATTAATGCTTATAACTGGTCAAAAACCTGTTATTACCACCGCTAAAAAGGATATTTCTAATTTCAAAGTTAGAAGAGGTTTTCCTGTTGGTTGTAAGGTAACACTTCGAAAAAACTTAATGTATGAATTTTTAGAAAGATTATGTGCCATTGCTCTACCGAGAACTAGAGATTTTAGAGGCTTATCCTTTAAGTCTTTTGATGGTATGGGCAATTATAGTTTTGGTATTAAAGAGCAAGTTGTTTTTGCTGAAATTGATTATGATAAAGTCGATTCAATTAGAGGTATGGATGTTATTATTACTACTTCATCATCAAATGACAACGTTTGTTATGAATTGCTTAGAGCAATGGGTTTACCAATTAGAGAAAAAAATGTTGTAAATAATGCTGAGGAGCAAGATGGCTAAAAAATCAAAAATTGTAAGAGAGTTTCATTTGCAGAAAAAAGTTCAAAAACATTTTGAACTTAGAAAAGAATTAAGAGCGATTATTAAAAATCCAAATATTTCAGATGAAGAGAAAGAAAAAGCGGTTATTAAGCTTCAAAAGCTACCTAGATCTTCTAGCGCTTCAAGGCTAACAAATCGTTGCGCTGTATCTGGAAGACCTAAAGGGTATATGAGAAAATTTGGTTTATCGAGAATAACATTTAGAGAGCTTGCGCTTAAAGGTGAATTACCTGGTGTTACAAAGGCAAGTTGGTAGGAGAAATATATGTCAATGACTGATCCAATAGCAGATTTTTGTACTAGAATCAGAAATGGTTATGCTGCAAATAAGAGATGGATTGATGTTCCTTCTTCAAACTTAAAAAAGAGATTATCTCTAGTGCTTAAGGAAGAAGGATACATAGATAATTTTGTTTTTGTTGATAAAGATGATAGTAAAGAAGATATCAGATTATATTTAAGATATAATGAGAGCTCTCCTGCTATTACTACAATTGAAAAAATTAGTAAGCCTGGAAAAAGAGTATATGTTTCATGCTCTGATATTCCAAGAGTTTTAAATGGGTTAGGAATTAGTGTTTTATCAACACCTAGAGGCGTTTTAAGTAATAAAGTGGCGAGAGAGTTGAAAGTTGGAGGAGAGTTGCTCTGCAACGTTTGGTAGTATGTCAAGAGTTGGAAATAAATTAATTAACATTCCTGATGGCGTTTCTTTAGAAAATAAAGATAGTCATTTAATTGTAAAAGGACCTAACGGTAACCTTTCAGTAAATCTTTGTGATGAGATTTCATTTAATATTGAAGATAATATCATTAATCTAACAAGAAAAACAGACGAAAAAATTGCTAAATCTATGCATGGCACTACTAGACAATTAATTTCTAATGCTATAGAAGGTGTAACTAACGGCTTCTCTAAGCATTTAGAGATTATTGGTGTAGGCTTTAATGTAAAATCTCAAAATAACAGATTAATATTTCAATTAGGTTTCTCACATGACATTGCATTTGATTTGCCTGAAGGTATTGAAGCGGTAGCACAAAAGACATCACTTGAAATTAAAGGTGCTGATAAACAATTAGTTGGTCAAGTAGCTGCTAAAATTAGATCTTTAAAGAAGCCAGAGCCTTACAAAGGTAAAGGAATTAGATATAAGGATGAATATGTTCGTTCTAAACAAGGTAAAACAGTTGGAGGGGGCGACTAATGAGAGCTTTAAAACTTAAAAAAGAACAATATTTGAGAAGAAGAAAAAGATCAAAAAAGGCTTTTCCAAATAAGGATGAGATGAGACTGTGTATTTTTAAAAGTACCAATCATATAGAAGCACAAATTATTGATGATTTTAATCAAAAAACTATTGTTTCAGCTTCTTCTAAAGAAAAAGAATTTGCAAAAAAGAAAAAAGCTACAAAAACTGAGCTTGCAGCTTTAGTTGGAACCTCTTTGTCAAAAAGAGTTAAAGGAAAAAAGATTAATAAAATCTATTTCGATAGAAATGGTTTTAGATACCATGGAAGAGTCAAATCTTTAGCTGATGCAGCTAGAGAAGGTGGTTTAAAATTTTAAAAGTGGAGCATAAATGAGTATGATAAATTATTCTGAACTAGACTTAAAAGAAGAATCAGTTATTAGAATTAACAGAGTAGCTAAAGTTAATTCTCGTGGAAAAAGATTCAGTTTTTCTACGCTTGTTGTTATTGGGGATGGAAGGTCTCACGTTGGTATTGGTTCTGGAAAAGCTAATGAAGTTATTGTTTCTATAACTAAAGCAAAAGAAAATGCGCGACAAAATTTGGTTAAAGTTCCTGTTATAAATTATACTATTCCTCACGAAATAATTGGAAAACATGGTGCTAGTAGAGTTTTATTGAAGCCTGCCCCTTATGGTACAGGTATTATCGCTGGTTCTGCAGTTAGATTGATTATGGAGCAAGTTGGAATAAATAACATATATTCAAAAGTATTGGGTTCAAATAATCCTATGAATGTAGCGAAGGCTGTTATGAACGCACTATCTAGTCTTCAAGATGTTAGAGTAGTTGCTAAAAAAAGAGGTAAGACCCCTAAAACACTTTTTGAGATCTGAAAATGGCAAAAAAACAATTAAAAATTACACAAATTAAAAGTAGGATTGGATATTCTAGAAAAGCAAAAGCAACTCTAGATGCTCTAGGGCTTACCAAGATGAACAAATCAGTTATCTTAAATGCTAACGATGCAATTGTTGGTATGATTAAGAAGATTGATTATTTAGTTAAGGTTGAAGAGGTATGAAGTTAGTTAAACCAACAGATGCATTAAAAAAATCTAAAAGGGTTGGTAGAGGTCATGGATCTGGTTTAGGTACAACTGCTGGAAGAGGCCATAAAGGTGCTGGTCAGAGAAGCGGACATAAATACCGTTTTTGGTTTGAAGGTGGTCAAATGCCTTTGCATAGAAGAGTTCCAATGAGAGGTTTCAATAATCATAATTTTGCAAAAACATTTGAAATAGTTAATCTTTCGCAGATTTCTAAGCTTAAAGTAAAAAATATTGATGCTGAAGTTATGTCTAAAAATGGGCTTATATCTTCTAGTTTAGTTCCAGTAAAAGTTTTAGGAAATGGTTCACTTGATAAAGCAGTAAATGTGACTGCCTCATCTTTTAGTGAATCTGCAATTAAGAAGATTGAAGAGTCCGGTGGAAAGGCTATCACTCAGTGATTGAAAAAATTAGAAATATTTTTGCTATTCCTGAGTTAAGGAGAAAAATTTTATTTACCTTAGGAATCTTGGTTATTGTAAGACTGGGTTCCCAAGTACCTATTCCAGGAATTAATCCTGATGCTCTAAGACAGACTATGGAATCTTTAAATGATACTTTTTTTGGTTTGTTTAATTTGTTCACAGGTGGTGCCTTTGGACAAGCTGCTATTTTTGGATTAGGTATTATGCCTTATATATCTGTATCAATTGTGATACAAATTCTTCAAACAACTCTTCCATATTTTCAAAGACTTGCCATGGAAGGTGAAAGTGGGAGAGCAAAAATTACCCAAATTACTAGATATGGTACAGTAGTTCTGGCTTTTGTTCAATCAATTTTTATTTCTCTATTATTGGAAAGCTATGGTATTGTTCTTGATCCAGGTTTTCTTTTTAGATTTACTGCAGTGGTAAGTATAACTACTGGAACAATGCTTTTGTTATGGCTTGGAGAAAAAATAACAGAGCATGGTATTGGCAATGGAATCTCATTGATTATTATGGTTGGTATTATTGCTGGATTCCCAAATGTAATAATTTCTGAAATTTCTTATTTTCAGCAAGGAGTAAGAGGAATTCTCTCAGAATTATTTTTAATGCTTTTATTTTTCTTCTTAGTGATGATGATTATTCTTGTACAGCAAGGAGTAAGAAAAGTGCCTGTACAATATGCTAGAAGAATTGTTGGTCGTAAAGTTTATGGAGGTCAAAATACTTATTTACCACTAAAAATTAATACTGCTGGAGTTATTCCTATTATTTTTGCTCAATCAATAATTCTTATTCCAGGAACTATTGCAACTTTTTTTGGACAAGATGCAACGCAGTCTAATTTTATTTCCATGTTTGCAATGGATCATTGGTTTTCTAATTCATTGTTTGCATTACTAATTATTTTCTTTACTTATTTTTATACAGCATTGCAATTTGACCCTAATCAAGTTTCTTCTACCCTCAAACAGCAAGGTGGATTTATACCTGGCGTTAAGCCTGGAAAGAAAACAGCGGAATTTATTGAAAATATTCTAACAAGAGTTACTCTACCTGGAGCATGCTTTTTAGGATTCATAGCTCTTATGCCATACTTTCTTCAGCAATTAGCTGGACTAGACTATGCATATGCATCATTTTTTGGTGGAACTAGCTTATTAATTGTTGTTGGAGTTGGACTTGACACTTTAAGTCAAATAGAATCTCATCTTTTATCAAGACATTATGATGGTTTTTTAAATAAAGGCAAGGTTAGAAGTAGACGTGGTTGATATTAATAATCATATTGAAGTTGCTGCAATATCTGATAGTTGTCAGATTTTATCAGATACTCTTAACTTAGTTGAGAAGCATATTCGCCCAGGACAATCTGTAATGGAGCTAGATAGTATTGCCGAAAATTATATTCTTTCATGCAATGCAAAACCGGCTTTCAAAGGTTACGATGGTTTTCCTGCCACTTTAACAGTTTCTATTGATGATGAGATTGTTCATGGCATACCGAAAGATATTTATCTTTCAGAGGGTCAAATAGTTAGCATTGATTGTGGTGTAATTAAAAATGATTTTTATAGCGATTCTGCAAGGACTTTACCGGTAGGAGTAATTTCGGACAGTAAGCAAAAATTATTAGATGTCACTAAAAAAGCTTTAAAGATTGGTATTGAAAATGCTGTGGTTGGAAATAAGGTTTTTGATATCAGCAATTCTATTCAAGAGTATGTTGAATCAGAAGGATTTTCAATTGTGAGAGAGTTAGTTGGACATGGTATTGGAAGACAGCTACATATAACTCCTCAAATCCCTAATTTTTCTAATCCTGCTACAATGGATTTGAACGTAGAATTAAAAGAAGGAATGTGCTTAGCTATTGAACCGATGGTAAACATGGGAACTAGACACATAAAAACGGACAGTGATGGGTGGACAATTAAGACTAAAGATGGCAATGCAAGTGCACACTTTGAACATTCAATTCTTATTACTAAGTTCCAACCCAGAATTTTAACTTAAAAAAAAATGGCAAAACAAGAATCAATAGAAGTAGAAGGTATTATAAAGGAAGCTTTACCTGGTGCAAGATTTAGAGTTACAATTAATCTTGGAGGTAAAGACCATGAAGTGTTAGCACATGTAAGTGGTAAAATGAGAATGCACTTTATTAAAATGCTTCCTGGAGATAAAGTTGATTTACAATTATCTCCTTATGATTTAAGTAGAGGAAGAATAACATTTAGGCAGTAATTATGAAAGTAAAAGCTTCAGTTAAAAAAAGAACTAGAGATTGCATTATCGTCCGAAGAAAAGGGCGTATTTACGTAATTAATAAGAAAAACCCTAGATTTAAGCAGAGGCAAGGATAATGGCTAGAATAGCAGGTGTAGATATACCAAAAGATAAGAAAGTGGCATATTCTCTTAGATATGTCCACGGAATAGGTTTAAAAACTGCTCATGATATATGTGATCAAGCAAAAGTTGATCCGAATACTCGTGTTACTGATTTAACTTCAAAGCAGGAAGATGAAATTAGAAAAGTTATTGTAGATTTAAAGCTACTTATTGAGGGTGAACTTAGAAGTGAAAATTTAAAGAATGTTAAAAGATTACAAGATATTGGTAGTTATAGAGGTGTTAGACATAGAAAGTCTTTACCAGTAAGAGGTCAAAGAACTAAAACTAATTCTCGAACTAGAAGAAGTAAAAAAAGACAAACAATTTCATTAGGTAAGAAAGCAGTATAGTATGGCAACGCAAACAAGATCTAATAAGAAAAAGAAAAAAATAAATCCAAACGGTATTGTTCATATTAAAGCAACTTTTAATAACACAAATATCACAGTCTCTGATGAGTTTGGAAATGTTGTTGCATGGGCAACAGCTGGAAAAGCAGGTTTTAAGGGTTCTAGAAAAAATACTGCTTATGCAGCTACTGTTGCTTCTGAGAAAGTAGCTAGTGAAGTTGTGAGCATGGGAATGACTACAGTGTCTGTAAGAGTTAAAGGCCCTGGAGCAGGAAGAGAATCAGCTATTAGAGCATTATCTGCTGCTGGATTACAAGTAACATCAATATCTGATGTTACTCCATTGCCACATAATGGATGTAGACCTAAAAAACAGAGAAGAGTATAAAGAATGGCAAAATTAAATACACCAAAAGGTAAGTTAGTTAGAAAGCTGGGAGTTAATATTTTTGGAAACCCTAAGTTTGATCGTTTATTATCAAAGAAAGGGTATGGCCCTGGACAGCACGGAAAGTCTGGTAAGAGATTTTCTACATATTCTGTTCAATTAAAAGAAAAACAGAAAATTAAGTTTACTTATGGAATGCTTGAAAAACAGTTTAGAAATTATTTTAAAAAAGCTTCACTTATGAAAGGTGAAACTGGTTTAAACTTACTTGTTATGCTTGAATCAAGATTAGATAATGTTGTTTATAAGCTTGGTTTTGCTCCTACTAGGCCAGCTGCTAGACAATTAGTCAGTCATAGTCATTTTCTAGTTAATAATAGAAAAGTTAATATTGCATCATTCAGATTAAAACCTGGTGATCTTATTACTGTAAGAGATAAAAGTAAAAAATTAGATATTATTTTAAATGCCATCAAAATGGTAAAAGGTGATTTAAATATTTCATGGTTATCATTAGATAAAGCAAAAATGGTAGGAACATTTGTCAGTTTCCCAGAAAGAGATGAAATTGATTTAACTATGAACGAACAATTAGTTGTTGAATACTATTCAAGATAAAGGAAGAAACATGAGCAATGATTTAAAATTTAA
>Ga0209036_1000163_pt1 | contig 26627 bp, 28 predicted proteins | sample MarorgKNORR_S2LV_3_FD_188222 | JGI IMG/M metagenome (GOLD analysis project Ga0209036, IMG submission 188222) | Marine microbial communities from the Southern Atlantic Ocean, analyzing organic carbon cycling - DCM_A/KNORR_S2/LV (SPAdes) (version 2) | ecosystem: Environmental > Aquatic > Marine >... | reverse complement strand
GGTTTACGATCAATAAACTTTGTTGCAAGCCATAGTGCTAAAAAACTTCCCATTACTTGAAAAGCAGTAAGAATTAGCATTACAGGAGAATCAAAACTGGTATCAAACAAAGCTTCAATTGCTTTCTCATCAGCCATATCTACTCCTGAGCCGAACATTACCAATATCGATGCTAAAGTCATAACTAAAGCAAGTGATACAAACCACATTGGTATAAAAATAATTGCTCTTAAAAATCCATTTTTTATTCTTGGTTCCATTTTATTTTCCTTCGTTAATTGGTTTACCATTTTTGTATTTTACTACTTCAATTAATTGACCTAGATCGTCATAAAAAGATACTTCACCATTTAAATTCCCTCGCTTGTACTCAACTTGTACATAAATCTGTCCATTTTCATGGTAAAATGTGTACAAACCATCAAATTTACCGTTACGATAATTTGCTTCTGTTCTCATAGCACCACTTTCATAAAAATCTTTATAGGGTCCATGATTCATTCTACCTTTTACAGTTCGAATCATTTTAACTCTTACCTGTTTTTCATCATAATATTCAGTATAAATTCTTTGTCCAGTATTTCTATTAAACACATTCGTTTCAAAGCCACCGTTTGTTACTTCTTGTCCATAACTGATAGCTAAAAAAAAGAAGAGTAAAATTATTTTTCTCATTTCTATTTCTCCTCCATTATAAATATTTCTTCTAAGCTCTTTTTGAAGAAGCGTGTAATTTTGATGGATAAAGTAAGAGATGGATCAAATTTTCCAGTTTCAATAGCGTTTATCGTTTGTCGACTAACATTCAAATATTCAGCCAACTGTTTTTGACTTATTGCTTTTTCTGATCTTAGTTTTTTAATGTTATTTTTCATTATTGATAGAATTTTTTATAAAAATACATTTGACCAATTGCCATACCAAGAATTGAGCACCCAAAATAATCCATTAATTGTGGTTGGTATTCAGTATAAATCGATATATAGTGTAAAAATAGGCCAAAAATAGCAAAGCCCATAAAGCCTGACATCAATGAAAAATCATGATATTTTTTATATAGCTCATCCTGACTTTGATATAATTTATAAGCGTATTTAACTGTAAAAAAACCAGTAATTAATACTGTTAATGGTAAACCATAATACAGTGAAGGATGTAATATTTCAGACCACATAATGATGGACGATTTATCAAAAGAGAGTCCAATGAAAAATCCACAAAGAATAGCTGACAATAAAACTTTTTTGGTAAGCTTCTTGTCTTCTTTACTTAATGAAGAATATTCAAACCACAATCCTTTATGTGTTATTTTAGTCATTATTTCCCCCTTAAAGTTTATTCTTCAGTATATCGAATACAATTTCTATCGGATGGCACTGAAGTGTATTGATAATCTTGATCGCCCGCTTTTTTATATTTTATTGATCGTGTAGAAGGCTTGTAATAAAGCTCTATAAAGTCATATTGGTTATTTGGATTGCAGGCTGAACACGAACATTCATCCAATCCTTCTCCACTTGCATACTGAATTTCTCGATACCTTGTCTGGCTTCCGTAAACATTACCCATAAGTTTATTATGAGAAATATTCTTAACAGCAATATAACCATCTACTGCTCCAGGGTTTGAATTAGAATTTTCATCTGGATTATAGATATAAACTTGGATTTCTTGTGAAGCTCCTGCGTTTCCACCAGTAATATAACTGCTATGATCTCTAGCCATAACTTTAATAGAATACTGTCCATTTGATTCAATTAAAGTATTCCAATCATATGAATAACTTGCATAAGACTCGGTTAAATTTGCCCAACTAACAACACTAGAGAATTCATCTGATGAAGGTCTTTTAATGTGTATTTCTATCTCTTGAACCTTGTTATCATCTTGTGCTACAATTGAAATTGCCTGTTGTCCATAAACAGTTTGGTTATGAGTTGGAGATGAAAAGAATACTGTTGGAGGGTTTAAATCAGGCGGAGTTACAGGTTCAGCTTCTTCTTGATTATTATCCTCACATGATATAAGTACATATCCAGTAATTAATATGAGTAAAAATTTCGATAATTCTTTCATAATATGTAAAGTAAACTTTACATAATTTAAAGTCAAGCCTTCATTACCTATTTAGTTGTTTCTTAAAAATGCTTAAGTTTATTTAAACTTTGAGGAAAAATAATGAAGAATATATTCTTAATCATATCAACAATTTTAATTTTAAATGCTTGCATTACAAAGCTTGATGAACCATCTATTGAAAGCAAGTATAATATTTACGTTAGCAAATTATCTGATGAGGAAATTGAAAAAAATTTACAACAAGGGTTAAAACCAATTGCTATTAAAGACAATATAGATGTGGTTGGTTTTGCTAACACTGCTGGATCAATGGCATTGAAAAATAATTTTCCTGAAAAAAATGCTTTTTTAGCACAAAAATTAATTGATAATGGCTATTTCGTCATTGGAAAAACTAATCTTTCAGAATGGGCTAATTTCCGCTCTTCTTCCTCAACTAGTGGATGGTCAAGCATGGGAGGTCAAACTATCAATCCTTATGGGGAGATGCGTACTCCATGTGGTTCTAGTTCAGGCTCAGGAGTAGTTGTTGCTACTGGACTAGTAGATATTGCAATTGGAACAGAAACGAACGGATCTGTAAGCTGCCCTTCTTCTGTTAATGGTATTGTTGGTATTAAGCCAACAGTTGGACTTGTTAGTAGGTCAGGAATTATTCCAATATCTTCCACACAGGACACTGCCGGACCTATGGCTAATTCTGTTACTTCAGCAGCTAAAGTATTAGAAGTCATTTCTGGTGTTGATCCAAATGATCCAGCAACACTAAATATTCCTGAAGATTTTAATTTCAATTTTTCTTCCAATTTGACTAATGCAAACCTCGCTGGAAAAAGATTTGGACTTTTACCAACAGGTAGTATGAATTCAGATGGAAAATTAATGTTAAAGAAAATCAGAATGATGCTCGAAAATGCTGGAGCAATTGTTGTAGATATTGATGATAATAGAGAATATCCTGGTCCTGAAGAATTACTTGTCTTGCTATATGAATTTAAAATCGGCTTAGAACAATATTTAGCAAGCTCAAACTCTGAATTTAAAACTCTTGATGAATTAATTGCTTTTAATGAAGAAAATAAAGATGATGTTTTAAAATATTTTGATCAAAGCCATTTTTATGATAGCAATGAAACATCTTCTCAAAAAGAAGAATACTTAATTGCTCTTGAACGTGTTCTACAAACCAGAGACGAAATTGATAGTTTTATAAAAGACTATAATATTGAAGCACTGGTAGGACTTTCATGGAGTCCTGCATGGGCAATAAACCATGACGGTGGTGACGATGAAGCAATCGCGGAATACAAATTTTGGGTCAATGGAAGCTTTGCTGCTATGGCAGGATATCCACATGTAACCATCCCTTTTGAATACGTTGATGATCTTCCAATTGGTATGTCATTTATTGGATCTAAATGGGATGATAAAAAATTAATAGAATATGCATATGCTGCAGAACAATTAATTCAATTTAAAGCAAAACCAAATCTATAATGTTTCAAATTCTAGAAATAATATTAATTGCAATAATTGGTCTATTCATTCTATCAATTATCCTAATTATTATCAGGGATATAATTCGAGCAATATTAGATAGATTTAAATAGGAATTATTTCCACTTAATATTGCATCCCATTGAAGGATGTTGTTCTGAAGGAATTGGACTTCCACTTAACAGGTTTGAGCAAGCATTTCTTAAATCATTTCCTGAAATTTTAATGTCATTTCCTGGAGATGAATTATCCATTCTTCCTCTATAAACTAACATATCTTTTTTATCATAGAGATAAAATTCTGGAGTACATTCTGCCTTGAAAGCTTTTGCAATATCCTGGGTTTCATCAAATAAGTATGGAAAAGATAAACCAAGCTCTAAAAAAAGCTCTTTCATTTGCTCAGGTCCATCTTGCGGATAATTAATTATGTCATTAGAGTTTATTGCTACAAAATCAATTGTATCTCCAAAATCACTGTTCATTCTTTTCAATTCTTCATGATAATGAATCACATAAGGACAGTGATTGCATATAATCATGATTAATGAGGGTTTTTCGTTCGATAATGACGTTGAAGCATATATTTTATCGTCCAATACATTTTTAAGCTTAAAATGAGGGATTTTTGAATCTAATTCTAGCATTGAAGAATATGTTAATGCCATTATAACTCCTTTTAAAATATGAGGTGAAAAATGTAAAAAACAGAAATAAGAATAAACAAGGCTGCCATCGTGTTAAAAATTAGATCAATCTTAGATTCAATAATACTTAATGTTTCTACACAAAAACTATATGGACTGTGAATTATAGATTGAGTTATTGGAGGCAGTTTACTAAATATTCTAAAAGGGGCTCCAATTACTAAAATTAAAAGTAGAAATGGAATTGATAGAATAAAAATTAAACTTTTTTTAATTGAAAAATTCATTTGCGGAGAGAGAGGGATTCGAACCCTCGATACCCTTACGAGTATAACACCTTAGCAGGGTGCCGCTTTCAGCCACTCAGCCACCTCTCCAAGTCCTTAAATTTACATCAGGAATACTATGAAGCCGATAGAAAAGATACAAGCTTATCTTTTAAAGTATTTAGACCTTGGTTTGATACAGATGAAATATCAAAGAATTCTTCAGGAAACGAACTCCACCTTTCATCTACATCTTCTGATACAGTATCAATCTTAGTTCTCACAATTAACCTGTCTTTTTCAAGAAGATCTTTGTTAAATCCAACTAACTCATCCATTAATTGATTGTAAACCTCAATTGGATTTTGCTCTTCAATGTCAATCATAAAAAGTAAAATTTTGTTTCTTTCAATATGTTTTAAAAATTGATGCCCTAACCCTTTTCCCTCACTTGCACCTTCAATCAAACCTGGTATATCAGCCATAACAAAAGATTGATATTCGCCATACTTTACAATTCCTAAATGAGGTTGTAATGTAGTAAATGGATAATCTGCAATTTTAGGTTTTGCAGTGGTCATTACCGATAAAAGAGTTGATTTTCCAGCATTTGGTAAACCAACTAACCCTACATCAGCTAAAACTTTTAATTCAAGCTCAACTGATAAAAAGTCACCTTTTGTTCCTTCTTGAGAAAATCTTGGAGTTTGTTGAGTTGCAGATTTAAAATGAACATTTCCTTTTCCACCAATTCCTCCGCTACAAACGATGTGAGACTCATTTTCTTTTACCAAATCTTTAATTATTGTTTGATTTTCAAGATCTTTAATAATAGTCCCGCAAGGAACCTCAATTATTAAGTCCTCACCCGATTTTCCTGTGCGATTATTAGATCCTCCAGCATGACCATTTCTAGCTTTGTACATCTTCTTATATCGAATATCTTGTAAAGTATGAAGATTGGGATTTGTCTCAAAAATAATATTCCCTCCTCGACCACCATCTCCGCCGTTAGGACCGCCTTTATCTATATATTTTTCTCGACGAAACGCGACTGCGCCCTTACCACCGTTGCCAGCTTGCAACTGAATTTTTGCATAATCGATAAACATGGCTTATTAGAATTTGCTGATAATCTCATCGCCAAACTCAGAACATTTTAATAAAGTAGCATTATCCATTAAACGATGAAAATCGTAAGTTACTTTTTTATTAAAGATTGCTTTTTCTAAAGCATATTCAATAGAGTTAGCAGCTTCCTTCCAGCCCATATAATTCAGCATCATTACAGCTGATAAAATTACTGAAGATGGATTAACCTTATCTTGCCCAGCATATTTAGGTGCTGTTCCATGCGTTGCTTCAAAAATAGCATGTCCAGATTTGTAATTAATATTTGCTCCAGGAGCAATACCAATACCACCAACTGCTGCAGCAGCAGAGTCTGATAAATAGTCTCCATTAAGATTCATTGTAGCAATTACATCATACTCGTTTGGTCTTAATAAAATTTGCTGAAGAAATGCATCAGCAATGACATCTTTTATAATAATTTTTCCATCCAAAATAGCTTTTTTCTGAGCAGTATTAGCTGCTTCTGTGCCTTTTTCTTCTTGAATTCTGTCATATTGAGCCCAAGTGAATACCTTATCACCATATTTTTCTTCTGCATGTTCATAAGTCCATTTTTTAAAATAGCCTTCTGTAAATTTCATAATGTTACCTTTATGAACTATGGTTACTGAACTTCTTTTATTTTCAATAGCATAATTCAAAGCGGCATCAAATAGCCTTATAGAACCTTCTTTTGAAATAGGTTTTAAACCAAATGAGCTTGATTCTGGAAATCTAATTTTCTTTTCTTGGCCAAATTCAGTCATTAATTCAATGATCTTATTTGCCTCATCAGAGCCATTTTCAAATTCAATTCCAGCATAAACATCTTCTGTATTTTCTCTAAAAAGAACAAAATCAACTCTTTGAGGATTTAGAATAGCTGCTGGAGTTCCTCTGAACCATCTTACAGGTCTTACGCATGCATATAAATCTAATTCTTTTCTTAATGCAACATTCAATGAACGAATACCTCCGCCAATTGGAGTTGTTAAAGGCCCTTTTATTCCTACTAAATGTGATCTTAAAGTTTCCAAAGTTTCTTCAGGAAGCCATTCACCGTTTTTATTAAAAGATTTTTCCCCACATAGCACTTCCAACCATTCAATTTTTCTAGCACCATGATATGTATGCTCTACAGCAGCATCAATTACTCTCTGAGATGCTGCCCAAATATCAGGCCCAATACCATCGCCTTCAATAAATGGTATTATAGGTTGGTCAGGTACAATTAACTTACCATCTTTTATTTGTATTTTATCTGCCATTACTTTCCTTTAAGCTTTTCAATTAATCTTTCTTCAACATTTTTTGGCACAAATTTTGATAAATCTGTATCATATTCTGCAAGCTCTCTAATAATGCTGGAATTTAAGTGAAGAAATTTCTCATTTGAAACCATTAATATAGTTGAAACTTCAGAATTGATACCATGATTGACATTGGCCATCTGAAACTCAAGCTCAAAGTCACTTACATGCCTTAAGCCTCTAATAATAGCTATAGCCTCTTTTTCTTGAGCAAACTTTACAACAAGATTATTTGGATTTGAATATGCAGACACATTATTAAGATCGCTTGTACATTCTTCAATCATTTCCACTCTTTCTTTATGAGAAAAAAGCGGATTTTTATGTTGGTTATCAGATACGCACATATATACTTCATCAAAGAGTTTTGATGCTCTTCGAGCAATGTCAATATGCCCATAATGAATAGGGTCAAATGTTCCTGGATATATTATCCTTTTCATACTTTCCAATAGAGTAAGTTTGTATCCCCGAATTTAGCAATTTTATCGAATCCTTCAAGCGTTTCCTTTGAAGAGCTCTCAACAATTAATGTACCGCCCTTATTGAGCTTTTTAAGGGCATTTTTAACAAAAACATTCATTTCATATAATCTGTAAGGTGGATCTGCAAAAATTATATCATAATTTTCAGACTTTTTTATAAACCTTAAAGCATCTCTGGCCATAAAGTTAAATTGATCGTATTCAAATTTTTTTGAATTTGTAATGATCTGATTTAGATACCTTCTATTCATTTCAACAAAGGTTACATTTTTGGCTCCCCTGCTAGCTGCTTCAAAACCTACTATTCCTGAACCTGCAAATAAATCCAAAAATAATTTTCCTTCAAGTGATCCTATGGTATCAAAAAAACTCTTTCTCGAAATGGAAGTAGTAGGTCTAAATGAAGAATTCTTTAAAATTTCTATGCTAGTATTTCTAAATAGTCCTGAATTAATCTTCATCATTCAAAATTGATATGTACAAATGTATACTATTAGAACTGTCATCTTTAAATGCTTTTTTAAGAGATATATTTTCAAATTTACCTAGCTCAGAAAGCGCATTTAAAGAAGTTTCAAAACTACTAAACTTTAAAACTACATTTTGAATTGACTGACCATTTGTTTCAGTTTCAAATATTTTAAATTTTAAATTATTTTCAATTTCAAATAGTTCTATTAATAATTCGTTAAAATTACCCTTCTGCTCTGAAAAATTTGGATTTAAATTAGAATAATCCAGATTAATATTATCTCCATTAACTGCAAAATCATTCTCAGTCAATAATAAAGTATTTATCTCTGAAAATTTTTCTTGAAGACTTGATAGATTATGAATCAATATCATCGATAAACTTGGAATATTTTTATCGTCTTTTATTTCCTCAGTTATAACATTTGAATTTACAGAACTTGACGAATCTTCTAAATTTAGAAAATCATAATTTGAAAAAATTGAAAGAATAAATAAAAGAAGTAGTATAGACAAAAAACCTGATGAAAAGTTCTTTATTAAGCTATCATATTTAAAGCTTTGATTTGAAGGAGAATATGTATGATTTTGAACATTCAACTCTCCTGAAAAAATTTGAGAATTACTAGCTTCAGCAAAATTTAATAATGGTACCTCCTTGAAAATATAGCTAGCTAGATATTCAACAATTTTTGTTTTGTTAAAGAAAATAAATTTTAGATTTTTTTTGTCTAAATCAGACTTTTTAATATTTGGAATATCAAGCAAGCCAATAATTTTTTCTTCAACCTTTTTTAAACCAGAGAAATTTAATTTAAAGAACATAAACCCTTTCCTTGTATTTCCAAAAAATTGATATTTTTTTCCATTCTTTATAACAGAAAATTGTGATGGCTTTAAACTAGAAGTTAATATTGATGACAAAGGAACTATATATTTTATGCTTAATCCAAAATTATTAAAGTTAAGTTTTATTTTTTCTCTTAGTAAATGATGTACTGCTACTGAATGAAATATATTCTTTGGAGTCTTTTTCTCTTCTGAGATAAAATAGTATTTGCTTGCTCTATTGCCCCATTTTAGAATGCTTTCATCTTGAATTTGTTTGTTGATATTATCATATTTTTTTGATCCTACAACAATCGAATGGGATAAAAGAGAGTCGTCTATAATTATTGAAGCTAAATTATTTGTCAAATCAATTTCTTCGCTAATTTCGTCCAATGCTCTAGCAATTATAGAATTTAGTTTTTTTGAATTATTAATTGTGGTAGAGATTGTTAAGTGAAGCTTAGCTTTAAATGCTAAAGATAGGCTCTGTTTATTGGTTAATTCAGTATAAACAGAAAGAGATTTATTATCTAAAAGAAAGTAAATCAATCAACTAATTATCCCAACTTCTTGTTCCATCAATAATATAGCCATGACTTCTTGTTTTTAATGCAAAAAAGCCATATCTGTTATCGCGATAAGAACGAATTGGGCTTGAAACTCTAACTGAATTTCCTTCATCATTGATTTCAATAATATATGGATCGCCTGTTAAAGGACAGAAAAATTGTGTATCATCAGGCAAGAAAGCAAAATTATAAGGTGCAGTTTCCTTTCTAAATCTTCTATCAAAATAAGATACAGTTTCAACTCTTTCAAAGGCTGCTTCTTCAACAATTCCCATAAACATTGGGTCTTGTTGAGCGTCAAATAAGTTTTTCTTTTGAACATAAACAGTGTCTTCCATGCCAGTTTCTTCAGACATCATCAGTATAGTAACAGTTGTATCTATAATAGTTTCTTTTGAAATCCTTCTCAAGCCAAAAGTAGTATCATACTCTACATCAAAACCTTTAGGAACATCGACTAAAAATTCTTCACCATTAAGCTTAACAGTTTGCTCACCTAAGAATGTTGAATCAGCCATAACTGAATCTCTAACAGCATTAACTAAAGTTACTGCTTTTTTACCATCAGGTTGATATGAGCCAGTTAAGATATTATGAAAATTTTCAACATTATAGACTGTTTGCATACGAAAACGACTCTCTTCCTTATACATGTCTTCTTCTTCCCAAATTAAACTTGGAATGTAAATTACAAGCAGAATTAAAATAAATAAAAAGAAGGTTATTACCTCGAGATAATCGTTAAAAAATTTTTGTTTAGCTTTATCCATTTTTGACTCCACCGAATTTACAATAATTCACCAACATAGCAATATATTAATCCTCAAATCTTTGAAATTTAATTTCTTTATTCTTTTGAACCTTGAGTAAATCTTCCGTTGATTTCTTTTCTTCTCTGCTCAATTTTGAAGGAACTTCAATTTGAACTTTAACTAGTTGATCTCCTCTTCTTGTCTTTCCAATTAACGGGAAACCTTTACCTTTAACGCGCAAAATTTGACCTGGTTGAATTCCAGATGGAATTTTAAGCTTAGCAGTTCCGTTAATTGTAGGAATATCGATTTTGCCACCAAAAACAGCCTGAGAGTAGCCTAAAACAACTTGTAATAACACATCGTTACCATATCTTGAAAAAAATTCATGACTTTCTTCCTCAAAGAAAACATACAAATCACCAGCTTGACCATTAATGTCTTCATTTCCTTGTCTATCTAAAGTCATATAATTACCATCTTCTACACCAGTTGGTATTTTAATTTTAATTGTTTCTTCGACTGGAATCATTCCATCTTTGTTAGCTCCAGATGGAACATTATCAACAACTTTTCCATAACCCTTACATTGAGGACAGATTGATGTAGATCTCATTTGCCCAAGAAATGAATTAGTAACTTTTGTTACTTGTCCACTTCCACCACACATTGGACATGTAGTCAAGGTTAAGCCTTCGGCGCGCTTCATTCGCTTTATTTTAAGCTTTTTTTCACCTCCATTAACAATATCCTTGTATGACACAATGATTTTAACTTTCAAGTCAGCACCTGCTCTAGGTCTTGAAGATGATCTTCCTCCCCCAAAAAACGATTCAAAGGGGTTGTTACCACCAAAGATATCACCAAATTGATTAAAGATATCATCCATATTCATTGAATTAAAACCGGATTGTCCACCCATTCCATTGAATGCAGAATGGCCAAACTGATCATACTGCCTTCTTTTACCTTCATCGCTTAATACAGAATATGCCTCAGCAGCTTTTTTGAACTTTGTTTCAGCTTCTTTATTATCTGGGTTTCTATCTGGATGATACTTCATTGCAATCTTTCTATAAGCTCTTTTGATTTCGTTGGTGTTTGCTGATTTTGATACACCTAAAATGTCATAAAAATCGCTCATTTCTTATTTACCACAACTTTAGCATGTCTAATAATTAAATCTTTGTACATATATCCCGATTCATATATTTCTACAATTATATCATCATCAATTTTAGAATCATTTTTAGTGGTTAAAGCCTCATGAAATTCAGGATCAAATTTGTCTCCAACTTCACCAAATGGCTTGACTCCTCTAGATTCCAATTTTTTTGTAAAATCATTCTTGACTAGTTCAAGAGCTTTTTTAATCTCTTCTTCTTTGTAAGAATCAACACCCCTTACAAGATTGTCTAATACAGAAAGAAAATCTAATATGAAACTTTTACCTTCATATTTCAATAGAGATGATATTTCAGACTCTTTTCTTTTACGAAAATTATCAAACTCTGCCTTAAGGCGAAGCTGTTTATCTTCTAAAGATGATATAATTAACTCTAAATCTTTTTTAGTAGGTTTTTTACTAGGGCTAGTTTTCTTAGGTGAATCAACACCATTTTTATTTTTTTTACTCATTTAAGTTTCTCTTCATTGATTGATTGGATGAATATAGTCCAATAAATATTGAAAATCCAATAATCCACAACCATAAATAATCATCCATTTTAATATTTAAACCAAAATAATTATTGAAAGAAATAAAGAAATATTTAACAAACAAAAATGAAACAACACTCCCTAAAACGGAATAAAGGATAGATTCTATATAAAAAGGTATTTTAATAAATAACCCTGATGCACCGTTATACTTTAAGATATCAATAAAATCTCTTCTATTTGTCATCGAAAGATTAACTGTGTTAGAAATGATCTGATAAGAGAGAAATATGATTGCAATCACAAAAACTAAAAATAAGAAAACAGCTAAATTAATCCTATCTTCAACATCGTCAATATATTTTCCACGATATTCAATTTCATCTACAAAATCATAGCTATTTATTGATTCAATAAGTAAATCAACTTGATTAAAATCAAAGTTTTCCTCGTTGATGAAAACCTTAATTGACAAAGGAAGAGGATTATATCCCAACATCTCAACAACATCTTCACCAAACTCTTCTTTAAAAATAGATGCAGATTTTTCTTTATCAATTATTTCTGTACTGGAGATTATTGTACTTTCAGATAATTGTTCTACAAATTCTAAATAAATATTTTGATCAACGCTATCAACAAGAAAAACTTCAAATGAATATTTTGATCTAAAAAAATCAACTAGAGAATTTGTATTATAACCTACTACAAAAAGAGAGCCTAATATTGAAAAATTAATAAAAATTGTAATAACGCATAAAAAACTAGCAAGCTTATTTCGATAAAAACTTTTAAATCCTTCAGCAATCAAAAAGGCAAATTGATCAATCATAAACTTACCAAACTTCCTGATTTTAACTCAATTATTCTATGGTCTCTATCAGATATGAGCTTATAATTATGAGTTGCCATTATAACAGTAGTTCCTTCTTTATTAATTTGCTCTAAAATTTTTAAAATCTTGTGAGCTGCTGCAGGGTCAAGATTACCTGTAGGTTCATCTGCTAAAATAAGTTCAGGATTTTTAACAATTGCACGAGCAATACATACTCTTTGTTGCTCTCCGCCTGACAGTTGATTAGGATATTTATTTTGACAATCTAAAAGGTCTGCTAACTCAAGTGCTTCCTCTACATTGTCTTTAATTTTCTTTCTTCCTAAACCATTGATATGAAGTGGTAATGCAATATTTTCATAAACTGTTCTTTGTTGTAAAAGCTTATAATCTTGAAAAATTACTCCTATTTTTTTTCTAAGCTTATGAATCTTGTTTTTTTTAGTTTTTTTTGAATTAAATCCTAAAACATCTAATTCACCAACGGACGGTAAAATATCAAAATAGATCATTTTAAGAAGACTTGTTTTTCCTGAACCTGTAGGGCCTACAAGAAAACAAAATTCACCATCTTTTACTTCAAGGTTAATGTCAAAAATACCAGATTCTTTTGAATAGCTATAAGAGATATTTTTAAAATCAACCATAGAACTGTAAATATAAAAAGGTTATGTAGCCTATAAATAATATTGATGCTGTTATCTTATTCAGTCCTTTATTCAAATAAATGAAAAACATTAAAGAAAGTAAAAATCCAACACCTAAAAGCAGTTCAAATATTACATCAGAAGTTTGAATAGGAGTTACCAATGCTATAGTTGCTAATACAAATAAAATATTAAAAATATTAGATCCAATAATATTCCCTAAAGATATTCCAATCTCTTTTTTTGAAAGCGCCATTAAAGTAACAAATAATTCAGGCAAGGAGGTTCCAATAGCAACAATTGTCATTCCTATTGCCTTTTCTGAAAAACCAAATTGTTCAACTAAAGGAATTGCTCCATTGTCTACAAATAATACAGAGCCATAATAAAGAATGATTGATCCGGTTATAATCTTTAATAATGATTTATAAATTGGACTAATATTTTCATTCTCAAGCTCACCGTTACATGATGTAATATTTGGTCTTAAAAAGCTAGCAATAATGTATACAAAAAATACTAAAAGCAACCCTTGCGCTTCTTTAGCATTAATTAAATCGTCCTGAATAAATACATATAACATTAGACAAGCCAAAAGATTGTAAACAAACGGAGCAATAGAATTTTTTAAATCAAAATCTATTCTAAAAAATAATGCTGGTAAACCAATCGCAAGTCCAATATTTGCAATATTAGAACCCAATACATTACCTATAACAAACTCAGTATAGCCTTGAAATGCGCTAATTAGGCCTACAACTAACTCAGGAAAGGAAGTTCCTATAGAAACTATGGTTAAACCGATAACAAGATCTGAAACATTTAATTTTTTAGCTAAATTTTTTGCACCATCAATTAGAAATTCAGATCCAAAATATAAACCTAGAGATCCAAATAGTAGAAAAAATAAACTAGATAACATTAGTACAATCCATTCTTATTGATAAAATCCCAAACTTCTTTAGTAACCATATATCTTATTGTCTTATCTTCTCTCCATCTTGCTCTTATATTTGTTGATGATATTTCGAATTGTGGAATATTAGCAAAATGAACTCTATCAAGAACCCATTGAGGAATATTGCTTGGAGTAAATCCTGGTCTAGTAGCAACAATAATATTGCACATATTGAGTATGTCTTTTGGATTTTTCCAATTATGGAAATCCATCAATGTATCACTACCCATTAAAAAGTATAGATCTTTTTTTTCAATATTCAGTTCATTGCTAAAATGTTTAATTGAATCTATTGTATAGCTAATATCCCCTTTTTTAATTTCAAAGTCAGATATTTCAAAGTTGTCATTATTCAATAAAGCCATATCTAACATTTTTAATCTTTTATCTGGAGGAGACATTTCTCTGCCCTGCTTAACCGGAGATAGATATGCTGGTAAAAAAATTAATCTTTCAAAATTTTCAGATTCAATAATTGTTTGAGCTATCAGCAGGTGTCCAATGTGGGGAGGATCGAATGTTCCACCAAATATACATGTTTTCATCTTGTTGGGCCTTTTCTAAGAATTATCTTTTATAACGCTCAAAGCTTGCTTCTTAAATGTATCTGTTACAATAGATTTTTCATTCATTTCAAGATCTTCTAAAAATTGCTTTGCTTCATCGCTCTTATTTAAAAGAACTAAACATCTAATAATTTCCATGTTAGCATCATTGAAAAATTTAGTATCATAATATTCATTTACAACTACTTCATAAGAGGTCATAGCTGAATCATAAGCTTTGAGCTTTATATAAAGCTTTCCAGTTTCCATATTTTTTTCTGCTAAGCGAGTTCGTAATTCGTTAATAAGTTTGTCAGCATCTTTAGAGTATTCTGAATTTGGAAAATCATCAAGAAACTCTTGAATTTGAGTAATAGCTTTTAAGCTTGAGTCTTGATCATGATAAAAATTTGGAGACAGTAACATTAGAGTCTCACATATCCTCCATCTAGACTTTTCAATGTAAGGACTAAAGCCCATTCTAGATACAAGCTTTTCAAATTCAATAAGAGCTAGATCATAATCTTCATTTAAAAAATATGACTCAGCTAAGAAAAATAAGGCATCGTCACCTAAATCAGTGTGAGAGGCTCTCTCTACAATAATATTAAATTGTTGCGAGGATTTAACATACTTTTCTTCTTCAAAAAAAGCTAATCCATCATCAAATCTAGTTTTATAAGGAATATTATCATCAAATGGATTGGATATACCACAGCTAGATAGGAAAATTGAGATACAAATAAGTAAGGGTCTCATGTCAAAAAAAACCTTTTAAATTCGAAAATATTAAAAAGATCCACTTAGTGAAAACCTGATCATATCAGAATGAGGATCAAGCTCTCCACCCATTACATAACTTACATCGAAACCTATTGATTCAAAATCAGCTCCTAAACCAAGAGTAGTGTAATTTAAGTCTCCAGAAGGGTCACTCATAAATCCTCCCCTAAGAGCAAAGTCTTCAACCAAGTAGTATTCCATACCTAAGTTTGTAACAATAGTTTGGTCGTTTAATTCATAATTTAAATCAAAAGCTACAAGGGCTTGACCTTCGAGAGTAAGTAGCGACATTCCAAGACCTAAACGAGTTGGTAAAGGATCTTCTTCACCATCATTAAAGCTTACGCCAGGACCAACATTAGTCAATACCGCTCCAAGCTTTAAGTCTGGGTTATCCAATGCATTATGCTTGAAATAACCTACATCTAAAGCAAAACTACCGCTAGATGCATCTAAGCTGTTTATAACAGCTAATTCTTGATAAAAATACTTTCCATTGACTCCCCATGATGAAGAATCATCAATTTGTTTTGCATAAGAAAGATTAAGAGCATACATATAACTTGAAAAAGATCCAAGTTCGTTACCATTAGCATCAGTACTAATTTGGTCTCCAAGATTCAAATAAGTAAAGTGACCTCCAATAGATTCACCTTCTCTGAAAGGCATGGCAAAAGTTAAGAAATCATATGCCATATCATCTGCAAGATTAGGCAAGTAGCTAGTATGCATGAAAGAAAACTCTTTTGAAGTTAGATTGGTTAATCCAGCTGGATTGTAATATGTAGCATATGCATCATTAGCAACACCAATCTGAGCCTCTCCCATAGCATTTGATCGAGCACCAGGATTAATGGTTAGAAATAATGAACCTGCTTGACCTTGTGCAAAAGCAAGTTGGGAAAATAAAATTAGCGATAAAATAATGTGTTTTGTTCTCATAATACAATAAAGATAATTATAAATCAGTAAAAGAACAAAGGAATATATGTTATTAATATGACACCAATTAACCTTATAAAAAAGAATGGTAAAGTGGCACTATAAATTGTTGGCATATCTTTTTCAAATCTATAAGATGATAAATATAAATTCATACCTACAGGAGGTGTTATATATCCAAGCTCAAGATTAGCAATAAATATTATCGCTAAATGAAAAGGATCAATCCCAAAATATGTTGCAAGAGGAGCAATTAAAGGAACAACTACTATTATTGCAGAAAATACGTCCATTAAACAACCAACAATTAAAAGCAAGATATTCAATGCTAATAAAAATATAATTTTTGACGATATTGTGCTCTGAACATAATTGAGTATTTTCAATGGGATTTGTGCGTCAACTAAATAGCCAGTGAAACCCATAGCAAAACCAAGGATAATCAAGACTCCCCCAACAAGAGTTGAGCAATTAATTATAATTTTTGGCAAACTCTTCAAAGAAATATCTTTGAAAATATAGAGCTCAACTGTCAAAACATACAGAACTAGCAATGCAGCGCTTTCAACCAGCGTAGCAAAACCAGAAAAAAGGCTTAAAATTATTAAAAGCGGGATAGCAATTTCCCATTTAGCTACTTTTGCAGTTTCTGAAGCTTCTCTTAACACAAATCTTTTAACTTTTTTACTCTTAGGTCTTTTGTATAAACCGTAGAAAAACATGATACTCATTAAAAAAATTGCTGGTATTAGTGCTTGCTTAAACAACTCTAATGGATTAATTCCAGCTGTAACTGAATAAATAATAGCTGGAAGACTAGGAGGAAAAAGTAAGCCAAGAGATCCTGCAGTAGTTATTATTCCAAGTGAAAATTGTTTTGAATATCCGTCATGAATTAAAATTGGATATAATATAGCACCCAAAGCTAGAATTGTAACTCCTGAACCTCCTGTTAAAGCTGTAAAAAATGCGCACAATAAAACAACAATCAAAACTGTAGAACCAGGAAGCCAGCCTAAGCTAGCTCTAAAAAATTTAATCAATCTTTCTGAAACATTACTTTCAGCAAGTATATATCCTGCAAGGGTAAAAATTGGTATTGCAGCTAAAGTTGGTGAAACAACAATTCGATATGCACTATCACTTATTGTTGAAATTAAATCATAATTCGTTGCCCATTCAGACGGCTCTGATAAGAAAAATAATATTGATAATAAAGCTAATAAAATAAAAATAGGTAGTCCGAACGCAACCAAAGTAATTGAAAAAATTACTTTTGACCATAATAAAAAAGGATTAGCTAATGGAAATTGCCAAAAATAGAGAACTATTGTTGGGATAATTGAAATAAAAGATACAGATAGTCTATATTTTAAATCTGAGCTACTTGTTATAATCATTTGATACCATATCAAAATCAAACCAATCGGAATAATAGATTGAGCAAACCATGAAGGAATAAATGGTGCAATATAATCAGGATATTGAAAACCAATTTGAATCATTTTTAGATATGAAACTGACAAAACAAATACTACCGATAATGAAACAACATGGACAAAAAATTGAGTTAAGCCGACTTTGTTTGTAGAATTGAAAACTGGTTCTCTTACAACAGATAATAGCCTATTGGACCTTGCTGCAATTACTGCTCCAATAAAACCTATCCATAATGTCATATGCTGAACAATTTCTTGAGAAGCAGGGATTGAAAAAAAATCAATATATCTACCAACAATTTGAAAAATAGGAAAAGATATAAGTATGAAGAATAAAAACAAACACAGCCAATCAATGGCTTTATTTAAAATATTATTCATCAATAGCAGAAATCACTTTTTCATAAATATCAGTTGTTAAAAAGGTTTCAACAACATCAGGTGTGATTTCATCTTTGAAATCATTCCATACAGCTATTTCTTCTTCTGATGGTTTTTTGATTTTCATACCATATTGCTGCATAACTTCAATAGCTTTTTTTTCCATTTCTCTTCCGCTCTTCTGATATTTTTGACCAATATCATTAGCTATATCCATCATAATTTTTTGGTGCTCAGGTTTAATTTTTTTCCATACTCTTTCATCAACAATTACAGCTCCCACAAATGCGCCCCATTTCAAATCAAGCATATTTGGCATTAAAGCTGACCATCCAGAGCTTAAAGATAAAATTGGCACCGTTTGCATACTATTTATCATTCCAGTTTGTAAAGATGTAAGAATATCAGTTTCAGAAACAGGTACTGCATTAAATCCAAATTTCTTAAAAAGCTCAACGGTAACATAATCGCCAGCAGTCGTATAAATTTTTGCATCCATCAAATCTTTAGGAACAGAAATTTCTTCAGCAGAAAACCAGTAAACCCAACCAATATCTACTAAAAATAAAAGCTTGAATCCGCTTTGAGATAAGCCGTTAGATATATCATCAAACATAACAGATTTTACTTTATCTATATCTTGATAATTCTGAAAACCCATTGGGAGTGTGAACGCTTGAATTTGATCAGTTAACTCTGCTAAACCTATGGATGACATCGCAGAAGCTTGAATCTGCCCAACTCGCATCTTTCTAATTGTATCCCTTTCTCCGCCAACTACACCATTAGGATAAATTCTTAACTGAACCTGCCCTCCAGTTTCTTGTTGCCATCTTTGACCCATCTCAAATAAGAGATTATAATATTCAGTCCCTTCTGGAGCAACTGTTGCTAACTTAATTACAATGGGCCTTGCAAAGACAATATTAAGTAAAAAGATAATTGTTAGAATGTTTCTAATTTTATTCATTAAAATAATTTACATATAAAATAAATCATCTACCCTTGATTTTAACCATTTTGCACGAGACTGGGATAGCTTGTTTGACTGTTTTAAGCTTTTATCCTTACTTATATCAATATTAATTGCCTTATCTAATAACTCAATAAATAATTTTTTATCCTGTTTAGATACAGCATAATTTTCTGCTAATGTAACATATATTGAAGCATTTAAACCATTTGATTGTTTTTCGGCTAAATCAAAATAAGATAAAGCAGTTTTTTGAGCGTTTTTATCTCCACTTAAATCATTTAAATATACACTCATCATTGCAGCACTTAAGGTGCCTTTCTGCCAATCCGGATCAATCGTAATAGCATTTTCGAGCAACCATTTAATATTAGGTAAATCAATTAAGTACTGGGGATCACCTTGACTTGCTTGAATTGAACCTGCTAAAGAACCGCTTAGCCAGTAAATGTAATCGATATCTTCTTTTTCGAAAGATATATCTTCTTTATCTCTCATTCTTTGTACAAAATTTTCATATTTCATATCTAAAGCAATAAATAAATAATTTCTTGAAATAACAAAAAGATCTAATGATTTAGAGAAGTAATCCCTAGACTTATAATAATCACTATACATTAACCTATCCCCTTTTTCCATTAATATACCATATGCATAAGTGATACGACTTTTAGATGCATTTAAATAGAATAGTTGATTGCCTGGATTTTTTTGTATTTTTCTTTTTTGAGACTCAAATGATAAGGGTAGAGCGATTTCTGCTACCTCTGAACCAAGCATCATATTATTATTTATTGCGCAGCCATTTAATGAAACAAAAATGAGTAAAAGTGAAATTTTTCTAGAAAAATATTTCTTAATAAAATTAGTCATATATTAAAAATGAAGAGCATAGCTCATTGACATGATTCTTGACTGATTGAATTTTTTCTTGATTGTCATGATTTAAAATAACCTGATCAATTAAATCAACAATAATCTTAACCTCTTCAACTCCCATTCCTCTGGTTGTCATTGCAGGAGATCCAATTCTAATTCCACTTGTAACAAATGGACTTTTTGGATCATAAGGTATCATATTTTTGTTTACTGTAATTCCCGCTTCGTCAAGAGCAATTTCTGCAGCTTTACCAGAAATATTTTTATTTTGTAAGTCGATTAAAACTAAATGTGTATCAGTACCTCCAGAAATTAAATTATATCCTTTTGATTTGAACTCATCTGCAAAACACTGAGCATTTTCTAATACACTTTTAATATATGTTTTAAATGAAGGATCTAAAGCTTCTTTAAAAGCAACTGCTTTTGCTGCTATAATATGCATTAATGGACCGCCCTGAATTCCAGGCATAACAGCGCTATCAATTAGCTCGGACATCATTTTAATTCTTCCTGATTTTGGCGCTACTTTACCAAATGGATTTTCATAATCACTACCAAGCAGTATTATTCCGCCTCGAGGACCTCTTAAAGATTTGTGAGTGCTAGTTGAAACAACATGACAATGAGGAAATGGTGAAGGATGCATTTCAGCCGCAATTAAACCAGAATTATGACAGATATCTCCATGCAAAAATGCTCCCACTTCATCAGCAACCTCTCTAAATTTTTCAAATTCAACAGTTCTAGGATAAGCACTAGCTCCACAAATAATCATTTTAGGTTTATATTCTCTCGCTTTTTTTAGTAAATCATCAAAATCAACTAGCCCAGTATCTTCATTTACCTGAAAAGTAACTGAATTATAAATTTGTCCAGAAAAACTAACTTTAGATCCATGAGTTAAATGACCGCCATGACTTAAATCTAATCCCATTATACAATCACCAGGCTCTAAATATGCAAGATAAACACCCATATTGCCTGATGAACCTGAATGAGGTTGAACATTAGCATATTCTGCCTTAAAAAGTCTTTTAGCTCTATCGATTGCTAAATTTTCTGCTTCATCGACATGAATACATCCACCATAATATCTTTTTCCAGGATATCCTTCAGCATATTTATTGGTAAGAACAGAACCAGCAGTTTCAAGAACAGCTTTACTGGTGAAATTTTCAGAAGCAATCAGTTCTAAATATCCATTTTGTCTGTTCAATTCAGATTGAATTATATCAAAAATTTTTTTGTCTTGTTCTTTGACAATCGACATAAACTACCAATCAGATTTTTTTGGTAACGATTCGGAAACCCATTCATAACATCTTCCACCTGGAGTCACTTCACCTGATGCTTGAACATCTTTATCCGTCATAAACCAGTCAGCATAGCTAAATAAAACTTCATTGTCTTCTAACCAATTTTTTTGCTTGAAATATTTTGAATTTCCTTTGTTTTCAGCTTTAACAAAATATTCATAAGCAAGAGAGGCTACAATCTTATCAGAACGAGAAAAATTATCTCCTCTACAAGACTGCATTGCTTTATAATATAGATTACCCATGTGAGCTAAAGATTCAGCATTATTTCTTGAAATCTTCATAGATTTTTGACCCCATTCAAATGCGGATTCAAAATCATCCATTTCAATACTATTAATTGAAATTAGAAGAGTAACTCTGAAATTGTTCCTATCAATATCATGTAAGTCTTCTAGAATATCGACTGCATCCTCAAAATCAGAATTTTCATTATATGCCTTTCCAAGTGACATATATACCATGCTATTATCACGATTATAACTTAGGGTATTCTCAAGAACATCGATAGCTTCATCAGTATCACCATTTGACATTAGTTTTTCAGCATACTCAACTGCATATGAAGCATTTTCAGGATTGTCTTCAAATCTTGCTTTAAAAATTTCAAGTGGGTCCTCGCCTGAGTCCTCATAAACTCTTGCAAGTTCTGACTGAATAGAAGAATTATTTGGATCAATATTTAAAATCTTTTTTAATACAGAAATTTGTTCATCTACCCTGCCCTGCTTTCCGTATGCACCTGCTAAATCTCTTAAAGAATCAATATCTCTAGATCCAGAATCCATTAAGCGCTCGTACTCAATAATCATTTCATCTATTTTATTTTGTTTTTTATATGCATATGCCAAACGAGTCATTAATGAAGTATTTTCTGGAAGCTCTTGCAATCCTTCAATAAGAACCTTTTCTGATTGTTCAAATTTTCCAAGATTTTGTAATGCAATAGACCAATATAAGTAAACATCATCAGCATTTACCCAATCTGAATTCCATTGGTCGCATCTTAGTTCCATTAAATCAGAATATGATTGTGCGCTTAATTCCCAATTGCTACTTCTATAATATTCAGCAGCACTACTTGATAGCTGAGGACATCTGTCCTCTTGTTCATATTCAATTGAGTAAGGATACCAACCTTCATTGTAAATCAACCTAGTAGCTTCTCTACAATCAACCACTTTAATTTCTACGTCGTTTGTAATTCTTAATTGCTCACCTCTTTTACACTGGGCATTTAAACCTGATAAAAAGATGATAGTAAAAACAATAGCATATAAATATTTTTTCATATTAATTCCTAAAATTAAATTTCTCTTCTCTTAACAAACCATAAATCACCAATACTAACTCCTACGTTAAACGAATGTAATGTTTCGTCTCCAATCAAGAATAAACCATCTCTTTTAGCGAGTTTATAGCCAAAATCAATTTGATTACCAGTAATTCCAAAATTAACTCCTACACCTAAACCTAAACCAACTTCATTAACATTTTCAAGATTTTTAACTCCATAATTTTGAAAAAATACTGATCCTTTGAAATTGTATCGGTCTCTTGAAAAAGGTTGTGCAAACTTAACGTATGAAACACTAAACTTATTTTTACTCTCAATGAATCCGCCATAAATAGAGCTGTTCAAATTATGTTCTCCATTATCTTTCCATACTAACATTTCAGCTTGTATGTGTTTTCTTGGACTAAATTCATAATCAGCTCCAAAAGAAAAAGATGTAATTTTGATTTCATTATTAAATTGCTGATTTAAAGGTAATAATGCTTGCCCAATATTTGGAAAGTCGTTGATGTCATGATAGTTGTTATCATTTAAATCAATAAATGCTTGATATGAATCATTTTCAATATCAATACCTTTGAATGGAAAACTAAGAGCAGCTGATAAAAAGATTGGATTGTCTTTAAAACTTAATTTGCTTGTTGAATAAAATAAATCGATCATACTTCCAGAAAAATAATCTCTTGATTGAAGTAAATGATTCTCATTATCAACAATTAGATTTCTTGTATATCTAGATGAACCAAAAACAATATTTAAGTTAGCACCAAGACTATCAAAATCGTTCAATTTATATCCGTAAGATAATTGACCTTGTAAAGGACCTCCTGAAGAGCTATTCATTCTGGTGTACAGTACATCCTCTTCGTTAAAAGTAAATGCAGTTGTGGTTGTATCATTTATAACAACCTCTCTCGAAAGAAAAGGTTTAAATGAAATTCCAAATGCCATTTTTTGTTTCCATGGGATTACTAGCTTAGCCGATGAAAGAGAAAAATTAGTACTACTGCTAGATTGAAAATTGGCATTTTGAACATCTACAGAAGTATTTAAATAAGAAAAAAGTAAATTATGCCAAGTAGAAGGATTTGACATCGAAACATTGGTTTTAAAAGAAGGTAATAATTCATTTGAGACTCCAACTGCAGAAGCTTCACTGTTGTCAACAGAAGAACCAAAACCGTATCCACTCATCGCATTTTGAGGCATAGCAAATGATATAAATAAAAGAATTAATACTTTACGGCTCAACATACATTACCTCAATAGCATTTAAATTTAAATGAACCTTATCAAATGGGCTGTTAACGGGAGCGCTGTAAAGCATGAGTTCATTATGTTGAAATAAACCATTTTTGTATCCCTGTAAAAAGGCCTGAATAGGAATTCTTACTTGATTATCTTCGATTTTTCTAGAAATAATAAAATTTGCGTCGATTGAATAGCTTGTTTCTAGTTCTGATGATGAATCCCCTTCCTCATCTGCGCTATCTATAAATGGAGAAGTAAAACTCCAATTTTGAACCGAATCTTGAATTGCACTGACAATCACATAAAACTCATCATCTTCATTCAAATTTGAGCTTTCAACATCAAAAACTAAATTTGAGTTTTTGAAAAGCTCATTTCTAGACAGTGAATCAATATAATTTAAATCAAATTCGATAATTGACCTTAGCCCTGAGCCTGAATTCAACGATATAAAATTAAAGTCATCATCATTTATTTCAGGTGGACTAAAAACAGTGATATCTTTTTGAGAAAAGAAAGTGATAAAAGTATCTAATGTAGTTTGCTCATCAACAACTGCCTTGTACCAAACGCGCATTTTTGGGCCATTAGCTGATTCATTGCTTTCAAGAGAAAATAATTCTTCAAGTATGCTTTCAGTATCTTTAAGCATAAAAGTTCTAGCTGGATAAGTATCAGTATCTAAAAAATACTCCTTTAGAATTTCTAGCGTTCCGTTTTCTTCAGTAAACATTATTTTAACAGTATCTAATCCAGTCGAATCTGGAGTAAAATATTCAGGATCAAGATAAGCTTCATTTAATAAGAATGAATTAGATTCAAAATCAATAAAATCACTTTGATTGTAATAGTTTAAAGAATCTGAAAATGTACTATCATCTTCTGAGATAATAGAATATATACCTAAACCAAATCCTTCAGTACTTAAAGAATCTTCAGTTTGAAAGTATACCATTGCACTATCAACTTGAATGGAATCTGCTAATAAATCCACTAGACTTACCGGAGGAATATTACCAGAGTATAGTGTCATTTGAACTAAAGAATATAAATTTTCAGACTCTTTAACACTACCAAAATATAATTTGTCTCTGGAGCTAAACTGAGGAAAAGACTGAAAAAGCTTATTATTAGTTAGAGGCAATGTTGCAGTTTGAATCGTTGAATCTTTATTTTCAATTTCATCATATATAATGGTCTCTTCGCTGCAAGAGAAAATAAAAAAAACAGAAATTAATAGTAATTTAATGTTTGAAATTAATCTAATCATGAGGTTATAGAGCCTTAATAACTTTTTCAATTTCATTTAAAAGAGCTGAAGAATCACCTTCAGATTTTGACAAATCAACTTTAGAACAAGATTTCGAATCTTTAAATACTTTAGATTTCATAATGTTTCCACTGACTTTTTCTTCATCATCAATTACGATTGTTGCATCTGAGTAAGCACAACCGATTTGATTTAAATTATACGACTTTAACTCTTTTAAAGTTTCAGAATTAAATGGAAGATTTGAATGATCAAAGAGAACATCTTTATTTAGAGAGTTAGTAAGATATATTGTCTTAATTTTTGATAGTTCTTTATTTTTCTCTGCGAGATTTTTTAATAAAAATGGAACTAATGCTGAAGTCCATCCATTGCAAATTATTACATTTGGAAACCAAAATAAATTAGGTAGCATTTTTATTGAGGCCAAAGAATAGAATGCAAATCTAATATCGTTATCAGAAAGAAATCTTCCATTCTTTGACTTGAATAATAGATTATTTAGGTTACCAAACTGTTCTTCGTTTTCTAAAAAATATACTTGCAACCTAGACTTGGGCAAAAAAGCACTCTTTGCAGAACATTCATACTTATTATCATCATAATCAAAAAGAATTTCTTTAAGCCTAATAACTTCTCTAAGGATATATTTTCTTTCACTGATAAATCCATATTTAGGCATCAAGCATCTAACATCATTTCCTTTTTCTTGTAAGCCTAATGGGATATCAACTGATAGATTAGCTAAATTTGAAACCGACGCAAATGGCTCCATTTCGCTATTTATATAAAAGATTTTTTTAACCATGATAATGAGCAAATGAAGTTAACGAAACACTATCAAAACTACAACTGCCAATAATAATTAATTTTTTGATAGATTTGATACTAATGAAAGTATAATAAAACATAATAGCATAAATGAACCACCTGCTGATAAAAAAGGAGTTGGTAATCCTTTTACAGGCATTAAGCCAATTGTCATGGCTGAATTAATAAAGATATGAGAAAAAAGAATTGATGTTAAACCTATTATAACTAGAGATGAAAAATAATCAGATAATCTAAAAGCTATATCCAATAAAGTTTTAATAAGCATAAAAAATAAAAGCATAATAATAGCAATACCAAAAAAACCAAACTCTTCAGCAATTACCGATAAGATAAAATCAGATTCTTGTACTGGAAGAAATTTTAATTGAGTTTGCGAACCTTGACCCCAACCTTTTCCAAATAATCCTCCTGATCCAATTGCAGTTATGCTTTGAATTATATGATAAGAAGAACCCATTGGATCTAAATCTGGATTAAGAAAATCTATAAATCTTTGTCTTTGATAACCATTCAAAAAATCATTCCAAAAAAAAGGAAATAATAATCCTGTAAAAATATTTAAAAAGTATAAAATAATTTTATTAAAAAGTTTTCC
>Ga0209036_1000162_pt1 | contig 26640 bp, 18 predicted proteins | sample MarorgKNORR_S2LV_3_FD_188222 | JGI IMG/M metagenome (GOLD analysis project Ga0209036, IMG submission 188222) | Marine microbial communities from the Southern Atlantic Ocean, analyzing organic carbon cycling - DCM_A/KNORR_S2/LV (SPAdes) (version 2) | ecosystem: Environmental > Aquatic > Marine >... | reverse complement strand
CCAGCCGTTTAGCCGGATCATTCGTGCGAACAATGAACGCGCCGCGCTGTGTCGTGCCTCTAGTGCGGTCGGTGAGATCGGCGAGCGGCGAGACCTGCAGCTTTAGCCGCCCGGCGTCGAAGCGAACCATGGCGTCCTTACCGATGATGAAGTCCGGCTTGGCCTTCATGCGGCGCAGCGCAAGGTCGAGACTTTCCTCGAAAGTCAGCTTGAACGGCCGGCCAAGCGCCTGGCCAAGGTGATCGGCGAGCTGGTCATACCGGCGCTGGCCAACGCCCTCCACGCAGGAGCAGGACAGCGGCAGCGCCAACGGATCCATCACCACCACCTGCACCGGCTTTTCGGCGGCCTTGCCAAGCGTTAGCGCGAGGAATAATCCAGCGTACCGAGTCACTTTTTCTTCGACGCAAGCACGCGGATGAGATTGGCGCGGACGTCCATCACGTACACGCGGCTGGCGTCCCTGTTGACCTCGATCGGGATGTAGCAGGTTTGGGCGGCGAGTTTGCTGCCGCGATCGAACTCGGTCGTGTCCACGTAGCCGACCACGCCGAGGAACTTGCCATCGGGAGTGTAGGTCTTGATGCGGCCCACGCCGGACTCGGCGGTGTAAAGGACGTTGCCCGGGCCGATGTCAATGTTCACCGGGTTGCAACACGCGGCAAAGCCCTCGATGCCGGTGCGGTCGCGCTTGCCCCAGCGGCCGATCCGGTTACCGTCGAGATCAAAACGGTTGACCCGATGCCGTGAATTCTCGGCAATAAGCAGTTCTCCATTCATCACCTGCATGTCAATGTGGCTACAGCAGCCGTACTGTTGCTCGATGATTTTTTTTGCGCCGGTGAGATCGCGGTTAAAACGCCAAATATCCTCCGTGGCGCGCATGCTGTTGCCGGTGCCGACCGCGAGAAATACGTGCTTGTCGCTGACGAACAGGCCGGCCGCAAGCGACTTCGAGTCGCTGATCTTGTCAAAGTCCGCCATCGCAAGCCGTTTGCCTTCCCGATCGTACGAGGCGATTTTGCCATGCCCCGCGACGTACACCGTGCCGTCTTCGCAGGCGTGGATCATCTTGGGATGCGGCCCGTCGTCCGGCATGGGCCACTCGGCCTTGACGGAGCCATCCGAGCTAATCACTCGGATGGCATAGGTATGCTTAAACAAGTCGTCAACCGAGAGCGGCCCACGGTTGCCACGGCGTTCCGGGCGGTCGCCGCCGCCTTCACCGCCTCGACCTGATCTATCCCGGCCACGGTCGCCGCCGCGCTCGCGTCTACCGGGTCGGCGATTGCGGAATTCCCGGCGAATCTCCTCCGGCAATACGCTCATGATCTTCCGGCGATCCTCGTATTCCATGTCGCGGATAGCGTCAAATAACTGCCGCGGCTCCACCTCCCGTGCGAGTTCGACAACTTCCGCCTCGGTGCCGAACTCCAGAATCCTCTCGACCTCCGCCTGCGGTTTGCTCTCGCGTTCCGCACGCCCATCGGGTCGGCGTTCGCGGCTGCCGCTTGTTCGCAAGGGTCGCACCTCGTCGCCGTTCAACTTGCCGTCCCCGTCCTTGTCGAGCTTTGCCAGGGCAACCTCGGCCTTCTCGATTTCCTCCGCTGAAATCTCGCCATCCTTGTCTTCATCCAGCGCGATGATCACAGGCAATCTCTGCAATAAGTCGCCAGGGCGGCGTTCACTACCGCCTCCCCCCGAACGCCGGTCACGCCGGCTTGGCTCGTCGTCACTGCTCGGCTGCGCGAACTCCATCTTGCCCTCCCCCCATGAAATGCCAACGAGCAGGTCATCCTCATGGGTCAAGGCGATGGTCTTGATGGTGATCGGATGCCCGCTGGCATGTTTGCTGAATTCAATCGGCTTGATCTCAGCGTGCGTGCCTTCCAGGGCAGCCTCCTCCTGCGCTTGGCCAAGTGCAACGCCCAGACCAAGCGCGGCGACCCACGCGTATCGTTTCATCGGAAGGTTCACGCGAGGTCGAACAAACGGAAGGCGGCGGTGGTATGATCAAGCGCGACGACCTGCCGGTCGAGCAGCGCAACCTCGATGCCGCCGTTTTGGCAGGCAACCAACTCGGCGTCCGTGTCCACCCGCTCATGTTCGGTTGTGTCGAATGCCTCCGGCTCGGCGATCACGGTTTGGAGTTTTCCGTCCCTGTCAAAAAGTTTGATGCGCGGTTGGCCGCGCTCGGCGGTCACAAACTCGCCGCTGTCGGTTACCGCCACACTCACCGGGTTACAGCAGCCAGTGAAGCCGTCGAGGCCGCGGGTGCGTTTACCCCAGCGCGACTTCAACTCGCCATCGGCATCGTACCGCTCAACCCGATGCCGCCCGGGATGCGCCACGAACAGCGAGTCGCCGGCCCAAGTGATCGGGAAGAACGACTTCGGCACGGCAAACCGGCCACCCTTGCCACCGGCCAACTGATCGAGTACTACGCCGCTGCTGTCGATGTGCCAGATGGCACTGCTGCCACCGTCGGCTGCATAAATCGATCCGTCCCCAGCGATAGCTAGGCTGGTCAGCGCGGCCTCCTTGGCTAAGCGCTTGGTCTTAGCAAGGGGTTTGCCGTCGAGGTCACAAATCCAAGCGCGATCTCGGAACCCGACAACCATCTGCCGCTTGGTCACAGCGAGGCATCGCGGGGAATGGTTAAACTCAATCTTGCGCACCAGTTCCCCGCTTGGCTTGAAGACGGCCACAAGCGAATCGCCGGCGACATAAACCAAGCCGTTGGCCACGGTCATGTCACGCGTTTGGCCAAGTCCGGTCGCACGCCAGCCATCGGGTTTCGGTTTGGCGGCATTGGCGTTTGCGCCGGTCTGCACTGCCACGCCGATCGCGGCGATGGACTGGGCGCCACGGCTGAAAAACTGGCGCCGCGAAGGATTCGGCTGACACTCGCCGGTAGAGCAACCGCAGTCGGAAGAGGATTTAGACTTGTTTTCTGACATTGAAAAGTTGTGGATTCTAAAAGACGACGCAATCGTCAATCCGGTTACAGCTAATAGGATCAGTCGGAAACGTCCCGCGATTTAGGCTTACAGGCAATAGTTGACAATCGGGCGGGTTCGTTGTGGCATCGGTGCCTCAACTTTTCTCCGGACTAATGAAGAAATTTAATGTTGGCGTGATCGGTTATGGCTGGGTGGCCGGGGCGCATATCGACTCGATTAACGGCACCTCCCAGGGGCAGGTCACGGCGGTTTACTCCTCGCGCAAGCTGGACTCCGCCGAACTCAGCGCAAAGCACGGCGGCGAAATCCAATGCCATACCGACCTGAAGCGAATGCTCGCCGATCCGTCGATCGACGTCGTCTCGGTCTGCAGTTATCCTTACCAGCACGCGAAACAGGTCATCGCCGCCGCCGCCGCGGGCAAGCATTTGATCATCGAGAAACCGCTCGCGCTCAATCTCAAGGATCTGCGCGCGATGCGGCGTGCCGTGGCCAAGGCCGGTGTGAAGGCGTGCGTTTGTTTTGAGTGCCGCTACTCGAGCCAGTTCCTCGCCACCAAGGCGGTGATCGACCGCGGGCTGCTGGGCGAAATTCACTACGGCGAGATCGACTATTACCACGGCATCGGCCCGTGGTACGGGCAGTTCCGCTGGAACACCAAGCGCAACGCCGGCGGGAGCAGCCTGCTCTCGGCCGGTTGCCACGCGCTCGACGCGCTGCTTCTCTGCATGGGCGGCGAGGTGAAGAGCGTCAGCAGTTACTCCACCGGCTCGAAAAACAGTGACTTCAAAAAATACGAGTACGACACGAGCAGCGTCACGATCCTAAAATTTAAGGATGGGCGGATCGGCAAGACGGCCTCGGTGATCGACTGCATCCAGCCGTACTATTTTCACACGCACCTCGTCGGCAGCGAGGGCAGTCTGCTGGACAACAAGTTTCACTCCACAAAACTCGGTGGCACCAACGCCCTCAGCAAGGATCAGTGGAGCGAACTCTCGATGCGGTTGCTCGATTCCGGCGACGTGAACGACCACCCGTACCAGACCCAGTTTGAGACGTTTTTCAATGCCCTCGCCAAGGGGAAGGACATGCCGTTGACCGATTTCGAAACGGCCGCCAAGTCGCACGAAGTCATCTTCGCCGCCGACCTTTCAGCCAAGACAAACAAGCCGGTTAAACTCTCCGAGCTTCGTGCCTGAAGCCGCCGACAACGCCCATCGCGTGGCCATCGCCATCGCCGCGCACCCGGACGACATCGAGTTCATGATGGCCGGCACGCTTCTGTTGCTGCGCGAGGCCGGATGGGAAACACACTATCTCAACATCTCGAGCGGCAACTGCGGCAGCGTCAGCCTCAGCGCGGAAGAGACGGAAGCCAAGCGACTCGCCGAGGCGCGGGAAGCCGCCACCATTCTCGGCGCGACTTTTCATCCGCCATTCTCGCGTGACCTTGAGATTTTTTACGATGCCTCACACCTGCGTCGACTGGCATCGATTATCCGAGATGTCAACCCGTCGATAGTACTCACCCATTCGCCGCAGGATTATATGGAGGATCACACCAACACCTCCCGCCTCGCGGTGACGGCGGCGTTTTCCCGCGGCATGCCCAATTTTGACGTAGAGCCGCCCCGCCCGCCGGTCGACAGCGAAGTCACCGTGTACCACGCCATGCCACACGGCCTGATGGATGAACTCCGCCGGCCTGTGCAGCCGGATTTGCTGATCGACACCACGGTGGTTTTCGAGACCAAGCGGCAGGCACTCGCGGCGCATCGCAGCCAGAAGGAATGGCTCGACGTCAGCCAGGGGATGAACTCGTACCTGAAGTCGATGGAGGAGATGTCGCGAACGCTTGGCCAAGCGGCCGGGACAGAACACGCCGAGGGATGGCGACGTCACTCGCATCTTGGCTTCAGCGCCAGAGAGATGGATCCGCTTGGCCAAGGGGCGGACTAGGCGACCATATCGATCAGGCGTCGGTCATTTTCGTCGGCAACCTGCAGCAGCTTGGCCGCGATGGCGGATTCCTGCGCGGACTGAATACGCAGCTTGGCCGCCTCCACCGGCGGTGCGCTGACAGACTCCCGGAGGTGGCTGAGCGACGACTGGTAAAGATTTACTGCCGAGGGCAATACGGAGGCAACTTGCATGACCGTGCCCAGTATCGGCACGACCCGCCGAAACTTGAGTCGTTTCTCCAGCCTTGGCCGGAGGCGACACAGCGGTAAACTGCCGGCGTGCTCGACACCGAATTACTCCCCGCCGCGGAAGCGGACTCAAAATGGCTGATGGTCGTGCTGCACGGACTCGGCGACAGCATGGAGGGCTACCGCTGGTTTCCCGGCATCATGGAAAACCCGAAGCTCAACTACCTGCTGGTCAACGCGCCGGACGACTACTACGGCGGCTTTTCGTGGTACGACATTTACGACAACCCCGCGCCGGGCGTGGAGCGCAGTCGCAACCTCCTTTTCGAGTTGCTGGATCAACAGCGCGAAGCCGGCTTTGCCACTGAGCACACCTTCTTGTTTGGGTTTTCGCAGGGCTGCCTGATGACGCTGGAGACCGGGCTGCGCTATCCGCATCGTTTCGCCGGGCTGGTCGGGGTCAGCGGCTACGCGCATGAGCCTCATCAACTGGTCAACGAACTTTCCCCAGTCGTGAAGGAACAGGCATTCCTCATCACCCACGGGACAGCCGACCCGCTTTTGCCGCTGGAAAAAACCAAGTCGCACATCGACCAGCTTTGTGCCGCCGGAGTGAACATCCAGTGGGAGGTGTTTGAGAAGGAACACACGATTCAGGGCGAGGCGGAGATGAGTGTCATCCGGTCGTTTGTCGAAAATAAAATGACGGTTGAATAAGGAAGAAGGGTGAAGGATGAAGGTTAAATTCTTTTGTTCATTGGCGCTTGGGCTTTGTCCGGCGCTTGGCCAAGCGGACGTGCGCGATTCAATCAATGTTCATGACGGCTTTGAGGCCACGCTGTTTGCCGGGCCGGAGTTGGCAGATGACATTTACTCGATGACGCTCGACGCGAAAGGGCGCGTGGTCGTCTCGGGGCGCGGCTACATCCGCACGCTGCACGACACCGACAGTGACGGCCGCGCGGAAATGGCGGTGCAGTTCGCCAAACTGGATCACGGCACGATGGGCATGCTGTTCGACGGACCCCACCTGTGGGCTGTGGCCAACCGTGCCCTGCTCCGCTACGACGATGCCGACGCCGATGGCCGAGCGGACGGGCCGCCCCGGCAGTTCCTGCGCCTGGCCAACGGCGAGCACGGAGCACACGCGATCCGCAAGGGGCCGGACGGCTGGCTTTATCTCGTCGGCGGCAACGACACCGGCTTCACGCCCGGCCAGTTTAATTCGCCGCAATCGCCACTCAAGAAAACCGAAGGCGGCGCGATCATTCGATTTTCGCCGGACGGCAAAACCTTTGAGGCGTTGTCGTGCGGCTTTCGCAATCCATACGATTTTGACTTCAACTGGCGGGGCGACCTTTTCACGTACGACAGCGACACTGAGCGGACGTTTTACCTGCCGTGGTACATGCCGACCCGGCTTTATCACGCGGCCATCGGAGGGCATCATGGCTGGCGGATGCCTGGCTACAAGCGCAGCTGGGCGCGGCCCGGTTACTACGCCGACACCGTGCCGATGCTGGACAAGATCGGACGCGGCTCCCCCACCGGCGTCTCGGTTTACAGTCACCGATTGATCCCGAAGGAAATGCAGGACGGGGTGTTCCTCCTCGACTGGACGTTTGGCAACGTCTGGTTTTATCCGCTGCGCCCCGCGAACGCCTCCTATCAGGCGCCGCCGCAACTGTTTATCTCCCCGGTGGGCACGGACGGTTTTGCGCCAAGCGATATCGAGGTCGGGCGGGATGGAGAGATTTACATCTCGATCGGTGGCCGGGGAACGAAGGGGTCTGTTTTTCGTGTTGTCCCGACGCCGGAAAATCGTAATCACCCCAACAACCGCCCACCGGCGATGGACACTCCGCTCGACAAGGTCCTAAACGCACCGCAGCCGCTGGCCGAGTGGTCGCGCGCGCGGTGGCAACCGTTGGCCCGGCAGATCGGTGCCGGCCATTTTGTCGAGGCCGCCCTCAACCCTGCGCGCAAAACAAAACCCCGCGTCCGCGCGATCGAGGTGCTGACGGAAATGTTCGGCGGACTCGAAGCGGAGACCGCAGCCCGGCTGACAGCCGATGGCTCCCACGATGTCCGGGCGCGAACCGCGTGGGCGATCAGTCGTTTTCCCGAACAAAACACGGCCCAACTGATCGCCCGGCTGGCACTGGATCCGGAGGACTATGTGCGCGTCAAGGCACTCGAGGCGATGCTGCACCTGCTCCCGACCGACCCGGCGCAGTCCGCGAAATGGCACAAGGCACTGCAGCAGAATTTCAATCGGCCGAGCATTCGCGTGCGACTGATCAGCGGCCGATTGGCCAGTCAGTTGCCGGAATCAAGTTGGCAGAAAATCGATCACGGAACATTGACAACGCAGGGGAAAATCACGGCGGCCACGGCGGCGATCTGGCGCAGCCCGGCCACTGAACTTCACGCAGGAGTCGTCCGACGTTTGCTGCCGTTAATTGACATCAACCAGCCCGCGAGCCTCAACCTCGATCTCGTCCGGACGATCATCCTCGCGCTGGGCGACTACAATCTCGAGCAGCCAAGCCGCGAGTCGTTCACCGGCTACGAGGTGCCATTCTCGCTTGCGGCCCATCCCGGGCTGGCAAGCGCGATCGCCACTCAGGTTGCGCCATTGATGGACTCGCTGCACCGGGATCTCCATCGTGAAGCCGGGCGCCTGCTCGCAATGGTCAACGTCGATCAGCCCGAACTGAGCGTGAACCTGCTGGGCACCATTACGCCTGCGACAGATCCGGTGGAGGATTTTCACAAGTTGATCGTCACAGCCAAGCTGCCGTCGACCGTGCCCGATGCTGACCTGCCCCGACTGGCCGACGCATTGATGGGGCTCGACACCAAGCTGCAAAGTGGGGGGACGCGGCCCAAGCTAAACTGGACGATGCGTTTTGTGGACATCGCCCAGGCGCACGCGGTCAAGCAGCCCGGCTTGGCCAAGCGACTGATTGCCCACAACAATTTTCCCAGCGGCAGTCACCTCGCCTACGCCCGATCGCTGGACGGCGATGAACGATCCGCAGCAGCCAGGCGCTACCTTGATGCCGTGAAAAACGACACGGAGTTCGTCTGGTCGACTGACCTCATCGATTTGCTCGACGCCCTGCCGCCCGGGGACACCCTGCCGGCGTTGCGCCAACAGTGGGCCAAGCTTGGCCTGCGCCCGGCGCTCTTGCAGCGCTTGGCCAAGCGCCCGGCAGCAGAGGATCGGCCCCTGTTTTTGGATGCCCTTCTTTCACGCGACAACAACGTCGCGAACAAGGCGTTGGCTGCGCTGAAACAACTCTCGGCGAGCGACAGGCCAAGCGACTGGGCGCCGCTGTTGCGCAAGCTGCGACGCGAATGCGGCCCCAAGGGCAAGGCGGGAACCCGAAAGGAAATCGCTGCGCTGCTGGCCAAGTGGAGCGGTCGCGCCATTGCAAAGGTGCAGGAGAAAAGCAAACAGACGGCCGATCTGCTCGCAGCGTGGCAGCCGGTTTTCGACTGGTTCAACGAGGCACATCCGGAACTCGCGTCGGCCGGCGCCGGCGCCGGACTCGTCGATGCCGCCAAGTGGGAGGCCACCCTCGCCGAGGTGGACTGGGAAACTGGCGACTTTGCCAAGGGGCAGCGGCTCTACGTCAACCGCGCCTGTCAGGGTTGTCACTCGGACTCCGGTGCGCTTGGCCCGGGGTTGAGCGGTGCGGCCAAGCGCTTTTCCCCGGAGGATTTGTTCCGGGCGATTTTGTTCCCGAACCGGGACATCTCGCCGCTGTACCGGTTCAACGAATACCGGCTGCGAAACGGCGACGTGCACGTGGGACGCACGGCGTTTTACGCCGCGGACGGAGTCGTGCTGCGTACCGGAGCGGGGATCGTGCGACTGGATCAGGCGGAAATCATTTCACAACAGGCAAGTGAACGCTCGATCATGCCGGAGGGCCTGCTTGAGGGGTTGAGCGAGCGCGATTTGGCCGATCTGTACCAGTACCTGAAATCACTCTGAGCGGAAAAGCAGCCGGGCGATCGCGGGCAGCAGGACGATGGCGCAAACCATGTTCATCAAAAACATGAACATCAGCAGGATGCCCATATCGACCTGGATTTGCAGCGCGGAAAACGCCCACGTGCCGACGCCGACGGAGAGCGTCAGGCCGGTGAACACGATCGCGCTGCCGGCCTGGGTCATCGCGGCATCCATCGCCTCCGTGAACGCCAGCCCCTTTTTGCGCTGCGCCAGAAAACAACTGAACAGATAAATCCCGTAGTCCACCCCCTCGCCCACGCCCAGCGCCACCACCGGCAGCGTCGAGGTCTTCAGGCCGATGTCCATCCACAGCATCAGCGTGTGCGCGAGAACCGACACCAACGCGAGCGGAAGCACGATGCAGATCACAATCCTGACCGAGCGGAAGCTGGCATAACAAAGCAGGATCACCGCAGCGAAAACATAAATCAAAATCGGGAACTGCGCCTCCCGCACGACCTCGTTCGAAGCCGCCATGACGCCGGCGTTGCCACCGGCCAGACGGAAGCGAATCTTTTCCCGGCCGTGCTCGGTGTCGAACGCCTTCACCGCAGCGACCACCTGCCGGAGCGTCTCCGCCTTGTGATCCTCGAGGAACACCATCACCGGCAGCACGCTGCCGTCGAGGTTGGTCAGGCCGGTTGAAGTCTCCACGCGGCCCACCGACTGCGCGAGCATGGCCTTGTTAAACGGAAGCACCTGCCACTTGAGACTGCCCTCGCTGTAGCCGGAGTTGATTTTACGCGCCATACCTGCCAGCCCCAGCACGCTCTTTACGCCTTCGACATTTTTCAGGTGCCACTCGAAGCGGTCGAGCAGTTCCATCACTTCGTAGTCGACCGAGCCATCCTTCACCGTCTCGGTAAACGCGACCAACACATCGACGCCGAGGTTGAAGTTCTCCGTGATCACCGCCGTGTCCCGATTGTAGCGGGATTCGGGCCGCAACTCGGGCACGCCCTGATGCAGGTCGCCCACCTCGACACGGGCCGCCTGATCGAAGCCAAGCACAAAAAGAATCGTACCGACGATCACCAAACCCTTGGCCAATCGCGGCCGCGTGACCAAGGCCACCCTGTGCCAGAATACTACCGTCTTTTCCTTGCGCCTGGCCACCCGCTCGCGGTAGCCGGCCCTTGGTTTGAGGTAGGACAACATCAACGGCAGCAGGATAAGGTTGGTCACGATAATCGCCGCCACACCGACGCTGGCCGCGATGGCCAGCTCACGGATGGTCGGCACCGGGATGAGAAGGATAGTGATGAAGCCGATGGTGTCGGTCAGCAGTGCCACGCCGCCGGGAACCAGTAGTTCGCGAAACGCGGAACGCGCTGCCTCAACCGGATCCACGCCCTCAAACAATTGATTGCGGAACACGCGCACCATCTGCACTCCGTGACTCACGCCGATGGCAAAGACGAGAAACGGCACGAGGATCGACATCGGGTCGATGCCGTATCCCATCAGGTGCAGTGTACCAAGCTGCCACACCACGGCCGCCAGCGAGCAGCTCATCGGCAGTACCGAAAACAAAAACGACTGCGAGTAGAGCCAGACGAGTAGCGCCGTGATGACGATCGTGATGCAAAAAAACGTGATTACGTTTAGCGCCCCGGAGCGGACATCGCCCATCACCTTTGAGAACCCGATGATGTGCACCCCGGTTTTGTCGTCCTCGTACTTGCCGCGCAGCGCCTCCAGTTCGCTGGCCACGGCAAACGTGTCCAGCGGTTCCTTCGTGTCAGGATCGATCTCGAACAGATTGGCCATCACCATCGCCCCGTTGAATGAATCGGTCACAAGCCGGCCCATGTAGTTGGATTTGAGCGCGTTCTCCCTCACCCTAGCCAGACCCTCGGGGGTGGTTTCAAAATCCGCCGGCACCACGTTACCTCCAGAGAACCCATCTTCAACCACCTCGGTGAACCGAACGTTGGGCGTGAACAGCGACGTCACACTTTCCTGTCTCACCCCGTGCATGGCGTAGACTTCATCCGTCAACGCCTCGAGCTTGTTGAAATAGTCCGCCGTGAAGACGTCGCCCTCCTTCACAACCAATGCCACGATCACCCGGTTGGCTCCGCCGAACTCATCCTGATACTTGCGAAACGTCTCGATGTACTCGTGCTGCTGCGGCAGTTGTTTTTCAAATCGTGCATCGACCTTGGTCTGTGTGGCGAACCCGAACAGCACCGCGGTCAATACGAGGAACAAGACAAGAAAGCCGAGCCGGTGACGAAACAGCCATTCTTCAACCGTTGCCAAAAGGGTGGGCTTCGTCATTGCTCAGTTCCTTTCGCCAAGTCAAGTGGTTGCAGACGGATGATCCCCCGGTCAGTAGTCACCAACAGGCCACCGTCGCCCGCCTCCCAAAGGCTGATCGGCTTCGCCGCCTTATCCGGTAATGGAACGACGAAAAACGATTGCCCACTGTTTTCACTCAGCAACAGTTCACCGGCACCGGCTGTCAGCACCATCCGACCGTCGCGCAAAGTTGTCCCACCATGCAGGAGGGCGTTCGTCCGGGTCTCGATTTTTTGCCAAACGGCTCCGTCCTCGCTCCGTAAAATATTCCCGCGCAATCCGAACACCACCGCCCCGCGCTTGGCCAATGGCAAAGCCCCAAAAAAAGTTCCCTCATATAACGCATCCAGCGGCTCCCACGCTTGGCCAAGGTCTTTGCTGCGCCACACCGTACCAAACTCGCCGATCAGCCAGAGCACTCCGTCGCCGGCACTCGCGATCTGGTAAAAATGAGGGTCGTCGTCCTGAGCCACTTCCGACCACTTTTCACCACTGTCGCTCGTTGAAAAAAGTTTGCCGTACGACCCGACGATGAAGCCCTTTTTCGGACCGACGAACAGGACGTCCAAAAACGCCGTCTCGGGGTCGTCGAGCACCGAAATCTTGGCCCATGTTTTCCCGCCGTCCTGCGAGCGCAGCACAACCGACTGATGGCCCACGGACCATACTATTCTCGAGTCCACCCAATGCACAGCGTTGAGTGTACGCCGGGTGGGAGCCGGTTGCTGTGTCCATGTATTGCCGTGGTCAACGGAAAGGAGGATGTGACCGCGCTCTCCGACCGCGATGGCGCTGGCCGCCTGGCCGTGGATATCATTAAACACCGAGCGCTTGGCCAAGCGGGCCATCACAGCCGGGCCATCCACCGGCTTGGCCGGCTTGGGTTGCTCGCCCTTGGCCAAGCCGAGACCACAAAGCAACAACGATAAAAGCAAACAAGAACGGGCCGAGGATCGCCTCGGCCCGTCTTGGGGTTGGTTGGGTTGGTTGGAGAAATTAAACACCGAACAAACCCGCTTGAATGCTAACGGCGCCCACGCCGCCGCAATGCTGCCGGGGTGTAGTCGCTGGACTTGGTTTGATATTCGAAATCGTACATCTCGTTTTCGTTGTCCAGACCATGAGCCAAATACCGGCCTGACAAAATATCGGTGTGGACATCCAACGTGGAATTAATAGCCGGCAAATCATAATAGTTAATACAGTGCGCCTCGGAGACTCGCCACATCCTATCCTGATTGTCATACTGATCCACAACCAGAGCGCTCCAACTGTCCTCGTCAAAGTAAAAACGGCGCTTCTTGTATATGTGCCTTTTGCCTGGTTTCAGCGTAGCGTCCACAACCCAGACTCGATGTAGCTCGTAGCGGGTGTGCTCTTGGTTGATATGCAGCGGCTTAATTATGTCCGATATCTTTAGTTTGTCGCTATGCAACTTGTAGGAATTGTATGGAACGTACATTTCCTTCTTGCCCAACAGCTTCCATTCGTACCGATCAGGTGACCCGTTAAACAAATCCAACTGATCCGCGGTGCGCAACCCGTCCGCCGCCGTGCCGGGGTTGTCGTAGGCCACGTTGGGTGCCCGGCGAACACGCCGTTGACCGGTGTTGTACACCCATGCCTTGCGAGGCTGAACAACTTGGTCAACCGTTTCATGAACCATGAGGATGGTTCCAGCAAGACGCGCCGGGGAGGTGATTCTCTGTTCGAAATACACAAAGACATTATTGTCCTTCGTCACTTGCTCACCTGTATACTGAAATTTCCACAACCAGTTTTCCTCAAGCTGAACAACGGTGTATTTGCCAGAACGTGTGGGGGCGACCTGACCAACCTTCCGCAATCCTGTCACGCCACGATACCGAAAAAGATGATTCCAGATCACCTCTAGACCGTTTTTGGGAATTGGAAACGGAATTCCACCCGTCATCATGTTCACACCGTTCCCATCATTGACAAGTTTGACATCGAAGGACGAATTTCTGACCGCATCCTCACGGAACTTCGGAACAGCTGCACTGCGGCGAGTCGGGTAAACCGGCATTTTGTAGGTGTCCGGATACTGAGCAAGTAACGCTTTGTGACCATCAGTCAGCTTGGCGGCGTACTGGTCCGCATTGGCAGCAGTGATGGTGAATAGCACCTCGTCTTCCGCGAACGGGTCGGGGTGATGATCACCCGGCTTGAACCCCGGCAACGGCTTGGTGATACCGCCCTCGTACTTGGGGATGGTGCCATCAGCGTTGCCGGCCATCTCACCACCGAGGGGTGTCAAATCCTTGCCCAATCGCGCCGCCTCCTCCTCGGTGATCTCCGCGTTGACGGTGGCCAAACCGGCCGCAAACAAGGCCGAAGTCACTAATGAATGCACTGTGTATTGTTTCATTTTAAATTCAATCCCGGGTTAGAAGGAGTATTGGACTACCGCTGACAGGAAGTCGCGATCCGCCATCAGGTTGTATTGCTCGTTGCCAAAGTACTCCGTGTACTTGATGGCGCCTTGCCATGAGTTCTGGTAGGTAGCCGTCACGCCGACGGTCACGCTCTTGCGATCCTGCAGGAAGTTCCCAATTGGTCCCGGCGTGATGCCATCAACGTCATGGGAAAAAGCAACTGCCGGCGAAAGATTCACGCCTCCAAAAACATCCGTGTAATCAAATCGGGCAGCGAGCCGATAGCCCCATGAGAAATCATCCGCAAAGGCATCCGCCGGCTCGTAGCGATCCCGAGCATGCCCGCCCGCACCGGAGAGGATCACCGGAGCCAGCGCGTTGCCACTCAGTGCCGTACCCGGTCCGTCAAAGCGAAGTTCACTTTTACTCGGCAAATCCGGAACAATGGTTGCGGCGGTCTCACCCACCAGTACCCACTGTGAAGCGCCAGCCATCGGGCCGAAGAGCTTGGTCACAGTAAACTGCGGTTGCCAGACATCGAACCGTTTGTGCCCCTTGACGTAGCTGTTGAAATCCTGATAGCCAAGCTGGGACATACTAACGCCCTTCCAAGCTGGATTACCCATATCAGGTACACCATCCCCGTTAGTGTCCACCACCGGTATCGTCCCAATGTCGGCCAAAAATGGCCTGGACGGCATCAACCCGGCGACTAGGAGTTCCACATCGTCAATCTGAAGCGGCATATCGTTTCGGTAAGAGACTTCACCCTGCACAGAGATGCCAGTGGCACCAAGCTCAGTATTAAAGCTGATGCCGTAAAGCTGAATATCCTCTGGATATTCCAAAAAATACCGAGCGGTTCCGGGGTAAAGCTGCGGGAGCGATGTCTGGAGGCTGGTCAATTGGCCGGTCAACGTCGATTGCTGCGCGTCCAGCGCCGCCTTTGATGCGTTCAATTCCGCCTGCTCGGCCAGGAGCCCCTGCTGTTGGCTAAGCGCAGCAGCTTGTTGCGCCTTAAGTTCTGCCAATTGAGCGTTATTCGGGTCCGCAGCCTCCATCTGGGATATCGCGCCGCTCAACTGGGCCAAGCCGGCCTCGGCCTCAGCCAAGCCACCGTTGACCTGGGCCAAGCCTCCCGTGACCTGGGCCATCAACCCGTCCACTTGGCCAAGCCCGGCTTTTGCCTGTGAAATAACCGGCTGCAGTTCGGCCAGAATGTTACGGCCGGTGGTAGCGCCAAAGTAAGGCAGCCTGCTGTGGTAGTTGATGAAGTAAAAACCGAACTCGGTCTCGTTCAGCTCTTCGGCAAAATAACGAAGTGCAAATCCGAACTGCCCGTCATCACTGGCCCTGCGGCTGCTACCCTTGGGGATGCCAGCTGCGTTCGAGGGCAAAAACGGTGCGTTAGCCGCACTGGGGGGCAGCGCCGGGTTGAAACCAGGGTTGGAGATGGTCGGCACCTTGGCCGCCTCCCCTTCAAGCAAACCGTAGAGCGGATTATCCACCCAACTCTCCATGTTTGGCTGGCCGAAGCTGCCAAAGCCAATCATCGCGTGGGTTGCCCCCGGGCCCACTGTGTCCTTGAGACTGAAGTAGCTCCCTGAAGGATCGATCTCCAGTTCCTCCTGCTTGAACTGGTAAAAGCCCTCAAGCGTCAGGGTGTCGGTCAACTCCGCCGAGGCCGACAACAGTGGCACTGGCCGAAGCGCCTCGCGCAACTCGGATCCCGGGATGCGGAACTTGGTCACGTCGATCGGGTTGATGACGTTGATGCCGTTCTGGATGAAAGTGCTCTCGCCCCAGTTAATCACCTGGTTGCCCAGACGGATGTTGATTGGCCTTGCGAGCGGTAGGTCGTAGGAGAGATAGGCGTCAAGCAGTTCGATGTCCCGGCCCACCTCGCGCTTTGCCGAGTCGCTCAAGGGGCTGTCGCCACGGTTGTTTTCAAAGTCGATGAAATATGTGCCGCGCAAGAAAAGGCCAAGGTCCGGCAAGTTCTTGAAGCCAAGCTCGAGGTCGTGCGTGCCCTTAGCCACGTCAGAAAACAGGCCGGTATCGTAGTTCAGGTTCGCGTCGTCCCCGTTGACGGAGTAGCGATTGCCGCCGTTGGCGATGCCGATATTGTCGAGTGACGCGCCGGTTGTCCGGAAAGACGCACCGAAACTCAGCGTAGTGTCCAGACTCCCCTCAATGGTGTCGTTCTCGAACTCCACCGCTGACAGGGACGCTGTTGCCGCCAAAAATGTGGGCGCAAGATAACGACCGAAGCCAAGGGTTCGGACGGGGTTGCGTTTGAGTGACTGTTTCATTGGTTGGGCAGTTGGTAACAGATCCCAAGTTGAATGCACGAAAAAAACCCACCAAGTTGGATGTTTTTTCGAGTCCGGCAATTAACGCCCCAAGACTTATTCCCATTCCTTGCATAAATACCATATACAAGTAACATGCAACCGCATGCCAGACAACAAGTCAGCCTTCAAATACAAGGCATTCATCAGCTACTCCCATCGTGACGAAAGCTGGGGACGCTGGCTGCATCGCAGTATCGAGGGCTATCGCGTGCCCAAGGGCGTGATCGGCCGCGAGACGATTTACGGGCCGGTCCCCAAGCGGCTGTTCCCTGTTTTCCGCGACCGGGAGGAACTCCCCACCGCCTCCGACTTGAGCGAGATGATCCACGATGGACTCGTCAACTCCAGCCACCTCATCGTCATCTGTTCCCCCAACTCCGCCAAGTCCAATTGGGTGAACGAGGAGATAAAGACATTCAAGAAACTCGGGAAGCAAAACCGCATCGTCTGCCTGATCGTCGATGGGGAACCATACGGCAACGAGAAACCGGAGCTTAGCCTCGAGGAATGCTTTCCGCCGGCGGTCAAGTTCGTCGCCGACGAAAACGGCGACCTGACCGACACCGCCGCCGAGCCGATCGCCGCCGACGCCCGCCCCGGCAAGGACGGCAAGGCCAACTCGTTGATGAAGATTTTATCCGGCCTGCTCGGCGTTGGCTTCGATGAAATCAAGCAACGCGATCTCGCCCGTAAAAACCGGCGTGCCGCCATCATGGGTGCCAGTTCCCTCGCTCTCGCCGCCGTGATGACCCTGCTCTCAATTTGGGCCGTGGCCAACCGCAACGAGGCGGTCGCCGCCAAGAACGAGGCCGAGGAACGGCTCTACCGTTCGCAGGTACTCCAGGCCGCCAACTACGCGAAGGAGAAAAACTACAGCTCCGCCACACAAGCTTTGCTGGACGCTCCGGAACGATACCGCAACTTTGAGTGGGGCTACCTCCTGAAGAAGGTCAATCCGCAACTGACCGTGCTGGAGGGGTTCAACAAAAGCATCTACTCCGTCGCCTACAGCCCGGACGACTCCATCCTAGTCACCGGCTCGGAGGATGCCATCGCACGGATTTGGGATTCCAAAAATGGCAAACTGCTCCACGTCCTCAAGGGACACGACGACGTGATCGAGGCGGTCGCCTTCAGCCCGGGCGGTGAACGCATCGCCACCGGGTCCGGTGACAAGACCGTCCACATTTGGAACGCCCGGGACGGAAAAAACCTCGCGGTACTCAAAGGGCACGAGGACGAGATTAACTCTCTCGTGTTCGATACCACCGGCGAACGGCTCGTCACCACATCCTTTGACAAGACAGCGCGCATTTGGAACCTCGCCGATGGTCGTGAAACAGCCATGCTCGTCAGCCACGATGATTTTCTCGAGAACGCCATTTTCAGCCCGGACGGCAAACAAGCCGCCACCATCACCGAAAACCTGAAGGTCCGCATATGGGATGCCACAAACGGCAAACTCCTCAAAACCATCGAGGATCATTTGCCGCCTCTTCAGGCCGTGTTTGCCAAAGCCGCAACCGATACACCCCCCACCGTTCCGCCCGACGAGGCGGATCTCGCTGTAGAGCCGCCCGCCATCCTTGAGGAATTCGACGCCGTGCTGGAATCCGAGGCATTTACCCCGGATGAGAGCCGAGTCATTACGGTATTTGAGGACGGCTCCGCGCGTGTTTGGGATCAATCCAAAGCCCCGGCCGGGAGCGTGCTCGAGGGGCACACCGGCCTGATTTACGCAGTCGCCATCAGCCCGGACGGTGCCCAGGCGATCACCTGTTCCGTCGACAAGAGCCTGCGCATCTGGGATCTCACCCGCGGCAGCCAAACCCGCGCCATCGAAAATCTGCCAGCCGGTGTTTGGTCGGTTTCCTACAGCCACGACGGAAAACAAATCGCCATCGGACTGCACGACAACCGCGTGCAGATTCGGAGCACGGACGACATGGAACTCATCACCGAGTTCAAACAGGATGCCATCGGCTGGGTCTACGCTGTCAGCTTCAATCACGATGGAACAAAAATCGCCTCCACCTCAGGGGTGTCCGGATGGATTTGGTCCACTGCAGACGGAAAAGAGTTACTCGAACTCAAGGGGCACAGCGATGAGGTGACCTGCATCGACTTCAGCCCCGACGGCTCTCGGGTCATGACCGGCGCCGGCGACAACACCGCCCGCCTTTGGAACGCCGCTAAAGGAGGCGATTCACTCAAAATCCTCCAGCAAGACGCACGCGTGAACTGCGTTCGCTTCAACTCCGATGGCACCCGTGTTGTGACCGGAGGCACAGATAACATCGGGCGAGTTTGGGATCTCAACACAGGCGAAGTCCTGTTCACCCTCGAGGGCCATACCGAGGCGATCACCACTGCGGACTACAGCCCGGACGACACCCGCATCGTAACCGGCTCAAACGACTTCACCACCCGCATCTGGGACGCCTCCAACGGACAGCAACTTGCTACGCTCGAGGGTCACACAGACGAGATCAACTCAGCCGTGTTCAGCCGAGACGGCAAACGCATCGTCACCGGCTCGCGGGATCGCACCGCCCGCATCTGGGAAGCTGCCCCGTGGCACATCAGCGACTACCCCGGCGAAGACTCCCAGACCCACATGCAACGATTCAACCTCTGGAGCCACCAGCGACAGAATGATTGAGACAGCCAGCCAGCCCATCCCCGCCAAGCCGGCCCTCGCCCTCGCCCTCGTCACCCGCTCCCGCCTGCTGCTGGCAGCCACCCCGTCGACCCTCTTGCTGCTGCTCTGCTTCACCCTCGCCGCCGAGCTAAGCGCACTGGAAATGTTCCTCGTGAACGACGATCACCCGGTCGAGGTGGCCATCATCGATGATTTGTTCGACCCACCCGGCCTTGGCGTACGAGGCCTGCTGAAACACAGCGGCGGCGATTCCCTGCTGATCCTGGTGAACGAGGACGACCACCGTCACCTCGGCGTCGACGTGACCGGTTTGACGCCGCTAAACGGACGCACCCTGCATCAGCTATACGGCGACAAACAAGCCGTGGTCCGCCGGGGAGGTATCGTCACAAGAATGCAGCCCCATGAAGTAAAACTCTTCTGCACCAGCCCCCGTTTCACAACCAAGCAAAAAAAAGGCCGCAACTACACCGACGCAGTAGAATGATTTGACCCGGGGGTGCTTGGGCTGGAAGCTGGGTGGCCTATGATTCGTTTTTTTCTGCTGCTGCTTTTTGTTGCGCTTGGCCAAGCGGGTGAGGTGCTGGCCAAGCGGCCCAACTTTCTCATCATCATGGCCGATGACTGCACGTACAACGATCTGCCGTTGTACGGCGGCCAGAATGCCAAAACCCCGAACATCGATCGCTTGGCCAGGCAGGGGCTGACGTTTAATCGCGCCTATCTTGCGGAGGCCATGTGCCAGCCGTGCCGCGCGGAGTTGATGACCGGCCAGTATCCGCTGCACAACGGCTGCGCGTGGAATCACTCGGCCAGTCAGCCGGACGTGAAGAGCATGCCACACCACCTCGGAGCGCTGGGTTACCGGGTGGGAATCGCCGGCAAGGTGCACGTGAAGCCGGCGGCGGCGTTTCCGTTTGAGAGCGTTGACGGATTCGATCCCAATTGTGTGCGCAACCCCACGCGCGCCCATGAGTTGGACGGCGTCCGCAGCTTTATGGCTCGCGATGAAGGGCAACCGTTCTGTCTGGTCGTGGCGCTGGTGGAGCCGCATGTGCCGTGGGTGATGGGCGACGCGTCGCAGTACCCACCGGGCCAGCTCAAGCTCCCGCCGAACATCGCCGACACGCCGCGCACGCGGCAGGATTTTGGCAAGTATCTTGCGGAAATCACCTACATGGACGGGCAGGTCGGGCAGGTTCTCGATACGCTCGAGGCCACCGGCGGCGCGGACGACACGGTGGTGTTGTTTACCTCCGAGCAGGGGTCGCAGTTTCCCGGCAACAAGTGGACGAACTGGAACACCGGCATCCAGACTGCGCTGGTCGCCCGCTGGCCCGGGCGCATCCCGGCCGGCAAACGCACCGATGCCCTCGTGCAGTACGCCGACATCCTGCCGACACTCGTCGATCTCGCCGGTGGAAAACCGGGCGCGCATTCCTACGACGGCTCGAGTTTTCGGGACGCGTTGCTCGGCAAAAAACAGACTCACCGGCGGTTCGTCTACGGTGTGCACAACAACATCCCGGAGGGGCCGCCCTACCCGATCCGCTCCGTCAATGATGGTGAGTACCACTACATCCGCAACCTGTTGCCGGACGAGATTTACATCGAAAAACACCTGATGGGCGTGCGCGGCAACGGCGCGCTCAACAACCCGTACTGGGGCACGTGGATTTGGGACTCGTGGAACACGCCGCGCAGCTACCGGCTGGTCAAGCGCTTCATGCACCGGCCGGCCGAGCAGCTTTATCACGTGACGGATGACCCCTACGAGATGAACAACCTGGCCGGCGACAAGGCACAGGCCAAGCGTCTGGCCAAGCTGCGCGCGGAACTGGATCGGTGGATGAAGGCGCAGAACGATCCCGGCGCTGCGGTCGATACGCCCGAGGCCATCCGGGCCTCAAAGGAGGGCACACACCTCCACGGCCGGCCAACGACAAAGTCTATTCGATAGCGCCGAGCAGGGATTTGCCAAGCCGACGGATGGCGGCCTCGTCGCCCTGCAGGTGGATGGTGCGGTGGATGTGCGTGGCGGATTCGCCCGGCTTGAGCGCAAGCGCCGGGGAGGAGGATTCCAACTCGTAGAACGGGCCAAGCGGCTTGGCGCCGGGGCGGGGCGGGCCGTCGTTGTAGCTGTTCACCACGTCGCCCTTGAACGGTTCGTCCTGCAGTTCCCACATGGAGTTGACGTAGTCGGTCGCGCCCTCCGGCTTAGTGTACTGCACTAGGGTCAGCAGTTGGCGGGTGGCGTCGTAGCTGCCGAGTACCGGCTTGGCGCGCTGCGGCGTGAGGCCGATCTTGCTGCGGTACTGGCCGTCCCCGGAAAAACGAATGACCCCGTCGGCCACACGCAGACGCTCGGCCGGCACGGTTCCGAAGTAGTCGGCGTTGACGATCGGGCCAAGCTTGGCCTCGTCGCCCTCGACGTACGGAACGAGCACGATCGTCTCCGCTGAGTGCTTGTACATGCCGAGAATCCAGACCGACAACAGGCCGCCCTGCTTCGTCCACACGGCCTCGCCGGTGTTGGTCAGTACGTTCTCCGTCTCGTAGGCGACGGCGCGGACGCCCGCCGGCAGCACCGTGCCGAGCATCTCGCCGATCCGCGACCGGTCGAACAGGCGCACGGTGCGGTCGATCCGCAGGCTGAACGCGGTGTCGGAATAGTTTTTGATTTTAGCCTCGTGGCGGAAGGTCACTTCGCTGTCCGTTTTTGAGGTGACCTTGTACGGCACGGTGTCGATCACAGCCGGCGTCTGCCAGTGCTCGAGGTCAAACGGATCGCCCTTCTTGAAGAAGATGGAAAACTGGCCACCCTCCGGGCCAAGCCAAAAACGGTCCTCGCCGCCGAAGGCGTTGATGTGCGGCCCGAGTTTGCCGGACGCGATGAGGTCGTAGTTGATCCAGCCGTGGCTCGGGGTCTCGTCGCCGCCCACGGTGCTGGTCATCACCCGCCCCTGGTAGGCCGGCACGATCGCCACCTGCGGCTGCCCCTCCCCCTGGCCAAGCGTGATGACCTCGACATGTTTCTGGAGGAAGGCGACGTCTTCGGGGAATGTCATTTCTTTTTTTGATGAACCGGCCTTGGCAAGGCGCTTGGGCGTGCCGGGGCTGCTGCAGCCCGCCTGGCCAAGCGCAACCGCCGCAGCAACAATCAGCGGCGTGATGAACTGTCTTTTCATGAAACGCAGTGCGCGCAACTAGCGCCGGGGAGCCGGTGGGTTGGGCTCGGGAACCGGCTCCCGGATGACCGGGATGGGCTGTGTTGCCTTTCTCGGCAGGATGAGCTTCGGCTCGTTGCCCTTCTTCTTGCGGGTGGGGATGTCGTCCGGGCGAAGGAGTTTTAGGCCACCGGCAACCCGGATTTTGCCGTCCTTGAAGTTCAACCGGGGGCGGCTGCCGACAATCTGGTAGTGGTGTCGGATCTTCATTTTCCCGTCCGGATCCAGCACGGTGTAGTTGTATGTCCGCGCGCCGGACTGACAGAGGATGTGCAGGTTGCCGGTTGGATCCACCTGCGCGGTGGGATCGTTGAACGCCACCATCGGGCAGACCGGGAGGACCTTGTGCACGCGCGCGCCGGGGCCGTCGTCCACCCGCGCATAGAGCGTGGTCATGCGCAGGTTCTTGGCCTGCTGCAGCACGTACCGGCGCTGCCTTGGCTGGCCGGCGGGCTCGCCCTCCTTCACCGGCATGCCGAAGGTTCGGTGCCAGAGGATGGAGCCATTGAAGACGGAGAACTTGACCGGCTTGACCGGCAGGGGGCGCTTCCACTGCTTGATGTAGAGCTTGGCCGTGAGTTTGTAGTTGCCAGCCCTGTCGAGGGCGTAATAGGGCGCGAGGTCGATGCGCTTGGTGGCGCGTATGGAGGACTCGACGGTGAAGCGGCCCTCGACTTTCGGCGGCTCGGCGATGGGGGTGAGCACCTCGCCGGTCTCGGTCTCGATCTCTAATTGCAGCCAGTCGTTGTCCTCGCCGAATACGAGTGTCTGACCGGAGAAGTTGACGATCTTCAGGCTGACGTTGAACGTCTCGCGGGGCAGCAGGCGGGATTTGTCGACCTCGAGGGTGGCGGTGACCTGTGCTGTCATCGACGCAGCCGACCCCATCAACGCCAGTAACAGCCAACCCAGCGGCAGGGCGGTGAGTGAAACTGTCAACGGACGATTCATTTGCGAATGGAATGTAACACCCGGTCAAGTGCTTGGCCAAGCGGGCTTAAAAGGACCTCTCACTGATATACGCCTTGGCCCTCAACTTGTTGAACCACTTTTGCCTGCGGGCCTTGATCTCTTCATCCATCAGGGCGTCCTCGATCTCATCGCGAACTTCTGCGAGAGATCTCAGTTCCTTCTGTTGAATCTCGTCACAACGCAGAATCCAGCATTGGTTGCCGTGTTGCACAACCCCGCTGATCTGGCCCCGGCCAAGCGCGAAAGCCACGTCCTCCAGCGACTTGTGCAGCGTGCCCGATTCCTCGACGCTGGCCTTTTTGTCCCTCTCGGGGCGGAATCCGCCGGCATCGGCATAAAGGTCGCTGTAAACTTGGGCCATCTGGGTGAACGAATCGCCATCGACCAGCTTGGAATGAATCTCATCCGCGAGCCGCCGAGTGGCCTCCGCCCCCCCGTGTTTAGATTCGCTCAGGACGATCATTTGCAACTGGATCTCGACATCCCGCCGGTACTGGTTCTTGTTTGCAATGTAGTGTTCCTCGATTCTTCGGGGCGAGATCACGATGCCCTTGGTGGAGGCAAACTCGCCAAGCATTATCATGAAAATAATCTCCTCCCGCTGCGAGCGTGCATATTCGTCGTACGTCGTGCCCCTCTTTTTCAAGGCCCGAACCAGGCTGGCACGGGTCGGGTAACCTCCCTCCAACATTCTATCCTTGATGCGTTTTTCGAAGATGGAATCCGGCAGGGTGAATTTTTGTTCACCGTATTCCTGAAGGACGAGTTCCCGGTTGATCAGGGCATTCAGTGCCTCGGATTTGGCCTGCTCCAGCGCCTCGATCGTTGGCAGTTGGCCTGCGAGATATTGTCTGGACGCATCCAACACCATCCCGGCGGTGATGACCTTATTGTTGACGACTGCGGCCACGCTGTTGCGTTGCTCCCTGTTCAGCTCCTGCCCCCAGAGCGGCAGGACACCGAGGATCACGGTGAATACGATTATCAGTCTGCTATGGCGCATCATCACTGGCGGCTTGATGCTAGTCCTGCCGGGAAAGCACGGTCAAGCCGCGTTACGGTTTTCGAACCGATTCCGGCTGATTTTTTTCCGCCGGTTCCTCGAAGAAAAACCGTTCCTCGCCAAACGCCGGCTTCAGGCCATCCAGCCAGGTTGCCTTGGGATCGTACTGGGCAAAGAACAGCCGGTTCACCCAGCTTGGGTCGCGGCCCTGCAGGAATTTCAACGCAAAAACCTTCTCGCCGCCTACCTCAGTGATGCCGTCCACCAGCACCTTGCCGGGTGAGGCGGACATCGACGGTCCGCGCACGGTGCGGCACAGTCCGGAAACTTGGCTGTACGCCTCGGTGAACACCTTGTACGCCCGGGCCAGCGGCACCTCGAAGTAGGCCTTGGCGCCGGTGTCGCGCTCGACAAACATGTAGTACGGTACCATGCCGAGCTGTACCTGTTTACGCCAGAGCTGCGCCCAGACGTTGGCGTCGTCGTTCACCTTGCGGATCAACGGCGCCTGGCAACGGATCACCGCACCGGCGTCGAGGAGGCGTTTCACCGCGAGTTGTGCAATGTCCGGCTCCAGTTCGCGGGAGTGGCTCGAGTGCGCCATCAACGCGAGGTGTTTGCCGGCGGCCTTCACTTCGCCAATCAGGCGCATGAAATCGTCCGCATCCTCCCCCTCGGTGAAGCGGTGCGGCCAATACGCCAGCGCCTTAGTGCCGATGCGGATGCTGTGTAGGTTGGGCAGATCCTCGGCCAGCAACGGCTCGATGTAGCGGCGCAGGATCGACGTCTTCATCACCATCGGGTCGCCGCCGGTGATCAGCACGCTGCTGACCTGCGGGTTCTCGCGGACGTAACGCGCCAGCTCCTCGGCCTCCTTGCTGGCGAACTTCAGGTCGGCATCGCCGATGAATTGCGCCCAACGAAAACAGTAGCTGCAATAGGCGTGGCAGGTCTGGCCCTGCGTCGGGAAAAACAGCACGGTCTCCTGATACTTGTGCTGCATACCGGCGACCACTTCGCCGTCGAGCTTGGGCACGTTCAACTCCATCTGCCCGGCCGGGTGCGGGTTGAGTTTGCCGCGGATCTCATCGGCGGCGAGCTTGATCTCCGTCTCGGATGCGCCGCGCACAACGAGGTCGCGCATGCGCTGGTAATCCGTCTCCTCCAGCATGCCGCGCTGAGGAAAGGTGAGCTGAAAAATCGGGTCGTCCGGGACGTCGCCGGGATCGATCAGGTTCTCGACCACGTAATCATTCACGCGGAACGGCAGCACGGCCGATACCGCCTGCATGTCGAGGATCTGCTCCTTGTCGAGTTTCAGCTTCTCCGCGATCTGCGGAAGATCCTTTCGGGTGCTCGCCTTGAATTTCGTCATATTCTGTCTGTCTTTTGTTTGTTTCCGCCCGCAGCAACACTGCGGGGCGCGCCGTCTCACGCGGCTTGGCCGGTCGCCCATCCTGCAGGCCAACGTTTTTCCACCCATCCTGTCCGGTCGGTCACTATAACACAGTCGCGCTTGATGAAAAGCCTAGTTTTTCGGTCGTTTTTTGAAGTCCAAGCGCTTGGCCAAGCGCGGTTTGGTGGTTCAATTTGTCCCACTCGGCGTTCCTGCGTTGACGGGAACCGGCGCGGTTGCGATGCTCATGACCACTGTGCCCGAGGCTCCTCCAACCCGTGTCCTGCATGTCGATGGCGACACCTTTTTCGCCAGTTGCGAGATCGCCATGGACGCGTCGCTCTCCGGTCGGCCGGTATGGGTCGGCGGCGGGCGCACGGGCGATGGCATCGTCATCGCGGCCAACCGCTTGGCCAAGCGCTACGGCATCGGAACCGGCACAGCCTGCTTCGAGGCTAGGCGGCTCTGCCCGCACGGTGTGTTGGCCCGGCCGCACTACGACGATTACCGCCGCATCTCGCGGGAGATGTTCCGGGTGATGGAGCGCTACACGCCGACGCTGCTGCCGGCATCGATCGACGAGGGGTTCCTCGACCTCACCGCGATGGAGCGCTACGTCTGGCGCGGCCGCGGCGCGGTCGGTTACGTGAACCGGCTGAGGGCGGAGATCGAGAGCGCGGTCGGCGTGCCGGTGTCCGCCGGGCTGGGCGCGTCGATGTGGGCGGCCAAGCTGGCGACGAGCGCGGCCAAGCCCGGGTTCTGCGAGATTCCGGTCGGGGGCGAGCGGGAGTTTTTGGCGGATCGGCCGTTGGACGAGCTGGCCGGCTGCGGCGGACGCCGCACTCGGGCGCTGGCCGCACTCGGGGCGCTCACGTTTGGCGACGTGGCCCGCATGCCGTCGATCCTCCTGCGCAAACGCTTCGGCATTTGGGGACAGCAACTGTGGCTCTTTGCCCGGGGCGAATGGACCGAGCCAGTCGTGGTGGAGGAGAAGGATCGCACCACGATCTCGAGCAACACCACGCTGCCGGTCGACGAGCCGGACTACGACGCGGGGCTGATTTTCCTGCTGAGCGAGGCGGCACGGTTGACCGGCCAACTGCGGCGCGAGGGGCTGCAGACGCGCGAGTCGTTCGTGTCGATCCGATTCAGCGATTTAGAGCGCACCGGCTGCCAGCACCGG
>Ga0209036_1000161_pt1 | contig 26814 bp, 19 predicted proteins | sample MarorgKNORR_S2LV_3_FD_188222 | JGI IMG/M metagenome (GOLD analysis project Ga0209036, IMG submission 188222) | Marine microbial communities from the Southern Atlantic Ocean, analyzing organic carbon cycling - DCM_A/KNORR_S2/LV (SPAdes) (version 2) | ecosystem: Environmental > Aquatic > Marine >... | reverse complement strand
CCAAATAAATATTTTAAATTTCTAAAGTTTTAAAGGTACATAAATTATAAATTTGCAGTCTATGGAAGAATCAAAAATCAATGATATAATAAATTCTCAAAAAGATTTCTTACATTCCAATTCTAATAGTATCAATTCGAGAATTCTACTTTTAAAAAAGTTACTAATTAATATTAAATTATTTGAAGAAGAAATTTATGAAGCTCTTTCTAAAGATCTCAATAAAGCTAAATTTGAATCTTTTCTAACAGAGATTCTTCTTGTTGAAAAAGAAATCAAACTTTTTATAAAAAAAATAAACAAATGGTCAAAAGACAAAAAAGTAAAAGCATCGATATTAAACTTTCCTTCAAGAAATTATCTTAAGCCAGAGCCATATGGAAGAGTTCTTATTATAACTCCATGGAACTACCCATTTCAACTGTCTTTAACGCCTTTAATTGGCGCCTTTAGCTCAGGAAATACTGTTGTAATTAAACCTTCTGAATTGGCTCCCAATACATCATCTGTGTTAAGTAAGTTAATCAAAGAAACTTTTCCAGAAAATATTGTTTCAGTTATTGAGGGAGATGCTGAAGTATCAAAAAACTTATTATCTAAAAAGTGGAATTATATTTTTTTTACTGGAAGCACAAGAGTTGGAAAAATTGTAGCAAGTGAAGCTGCAAAAAATTTAACTCCTATAACACTTGAACTAGGAGGGAAAAGCCCATGTATAATTGATAAAGATGTAAATATTGAAAAGGCAGCTAAAAGAATTGTATCTGGTAAATTTATTAACTGTGGACAAACTTGTATAGCTCCAGATTATATCTTAGTTAATGATAAAATAAAATCTAAGCTTATTAATCATCTTAAAATAGAAATTCTTAAAACATATGGTAATAAACCTAATCAATCAAATAATTATGGAAGAATAATTAGCAGAAGTCATTTAGATAGATTAACTAACATAATTGCTGGTCAGAATATAGTCTTTGGTGGTCATTCAAATAAAGAAGATAAGTATATTGAACCAACATTAATTATGGATCCTGATATTAACTCAGCAATTATGTCAGAAGAAATATTTGGCCCCATTCTTCCAATAATATCTTATAATGATGTTAGTGAAATTGAAAAGGTAATATTAAAGAATCCAAATCCCTTAGCGTTTTATATTTTCTCAAATAATAAGAAGTTCATAAATCATTTAATTAACAACTTTTCTTTTGGAGGATGTGTTATAAATGACACTCTTATTCATTATATTAATTCAAATCTTCCATTTGGAGGAATTGGAAATAGTGGAATGGGAGCTTATAGGGGTAAGCATAGCTTTGATACATTTTCTCATTACAAACCTGTTCTAAAGAAACAATCATTTTTTTTAGATAATCTCAGATTTGGGCCACATCCAGAATCATTTAATATGTTAAAGAAACTATTACGCAAATTTTAAAAAATGGAAAAAACTGTATCTGAAGCTATAAAATATAGAAGATCTGTAAGGAGATTTGATAAAAACATAGAGATAGATGATAACATTGTAAAAAAATGTATTGAAAATGCAGTTCTTGCTCCAACAAGTAGTAATCTTCAATTATGGGAATTTTATCATATTATAGATAAAGATTTACTTAAAAAAATCTCTAAATCTTGTTTTAATCAACCAGCAGCTAGAACTGCAAAGCAAATTGTAATTACAGTTGTAAGAAAAGACTTATGGAGAGACAGGGCTAAAGACAATATAAAGTTTCAAGAATCAAATAAAGAGAGTATGAGTGAGCGGGAATATAAATTAGTTATGAAATATTATAAAACCGCAATTCCTTTAGCTTATAAAAACTTTCTTGGAGTATCAAGTTATATTAAATATCTATACGCTTGGTTTATAGGATTATTTAGAGTTATGTATAGACAATTAAGAACATCTGACATGAGAATAGTTGCCCATAAAACTGCTGGGCTTGCATCTCAGAACTTTATGATTAGCATGGCTGGTTTTAATTATGATACCTGTCCTATGGAAGGTTTTGACTCTATAAGGGTAAAAAAAATATTAAAGCTCAATAGATCTGCAGAGATAAATATGATAATTGGATGTGGTATAAGAACATCTAAAGGGGTTTATGGAAAAAGATTTAGAATCCCATTTGATAAAGTTTATAAAAAAAGATAATTGGTAGACTATTTTATTGACTCAGAAATAGAAGAATTTAACCAACTCTCAAACTTTTTTTCCGAAACGTATTGTATAGGTTCACTCAAAATTTCTCCTGTTGGCTTCATAGCAACATAATATGGTTGAGAAGCATTTTTGAAATTTAATAATTGAAAGGCAGACCATTTTTGCCCAATTGTATTAACATATTGGGTTTTACCAAGTGTGTTAATGTACTTAAATTTATCATTATAATCTAGCTCTGATCTATCATCTACATATAAAGATATAATTACAAATTCATTATCTAATAGATTATAAATATTTGGTTTAGACCAGACATTTTCTTCCATTCTTCTACAATTAGCACATGCCCATCCAGTAAAATCAAGTAAAACCAATTTTTGATTTTCTAATGCATAGTTTCTACCCTCTTCAAAACTCTTATAACAGTTTAATCCCAGAGGACATTGATTTTCAGAACTTTTAATTGTATAAAACTCAGGAGGAAGAATTCCGCTTAAGAATCTTACATTACTGTTATTATATAACCCTGAAATTAGATATATTGAAAATATAAGTGATACTAATCCAGTTAAGCTTTTGAAATTGAATTTAGATTTATTCAAAGATGATTTAAAGTGATAAAAAGCAAGTGATAGAAATATTAATACCCATATCAAAATAAAAACCTCTCTTTTAATAATACCCCAACCACCAACTAAATCAGCATTTGAAAGGAACTTAAATGCAAGTGCCAATTCTAGAAAACCTAATGTAACTTTTAACTTAGTTAACCAATATCCTGAATTTGGTATTACTGATAAGTATCTAGGATAAAATGCTAATAGTGTAAAAGGCAGTCCTAAAGAAACTCCAAATCCAAGCATTCCAATACTTAATTGCATTGCTCCTGATTCAGAACCAGAAAGTGAACCAACAAGTAATGAACCTAATATGGGACCAGTACAAGAAAATGAAACTAATGCCAAAGTTAGGGACATAAAGAATATTCCTATTACCCCTCCCCTTGAAGATTTTGAATCAGATTTATTTATTATCGAACTTGGTAATGTAATATCAAAATAACCAAAGAAAGAAATTGCAAAAATTATAAATACAATAAAGAATATTATGTTAACATATATATTGGTTGAAATTGCATTAAGAATATTAGGATTTAAACTATCAAATACATGAAAAGGGAGACTTAGACCTAAATAGATTAAGATAATAAAAAGGCCATATAAAGATGCAGATTTTAAACTTCCATATTTTAATTTTTCATGATCTAAAAAGTATGAAACTGTTAGAGGTATCATTGGAAAAACACATGGGGTTAATAGAGCTAAAAACCCTGCAATTAATCCGAATATAAATATTTCAATATAATTTATTGAGTTAGAAAAATCACTTGTTACAAATTCAGTTCTAGTAAAGTTAAACTTTAGTTTACTGTACTTATCTATATCTTCAAGGGTAACATTATCGTCAAATTTTAATTTTTTATTTGGATCAATTGGAATATTAAATGTTTCATTTCTAAAAACACATAATTCATCATCGCATGATGAGTAAATAATTTCAAGTTTAAATGATTCTAAATTAAGATCTTGAAGGTCTATTATCTTAGTAAAACTTGCACTGTTATTAAAATATGGAAGATCCATGTCAAATACGTTATCATAACCAACAATAGGATTACTCTCATCAAATTTTTCTTTTATATCAGAACTTAGATTAGGTGTTAGAAAAACAAATTCTGTAGCAGTCCCTTCGACTGGAGAATACTGAGAGTAAAGCTTCCAACCTTCAATTATCTTAGCATCTAAAGTTAAATTATATTGATTACTATCAATTTTACTTAGGTTGTATTTCCAGCTGACAGGTTCTTCAGATTGAAATGAAAAAGAAAGGAAAGAGAATAAAAAAGCTAGAATTTTTATCATCATTTGATTTTACTAATAATTAAATTATTTTTCTGTTTAGTCATATTATAATTTGATGAAGATATATATTTTCCTGAATCTGAATCAAACAGCTTCATAACCTCTTTATAATTAAATTCGAAATCTTTATATAACTCATGTATATAAAACTCTATTGGGTCAAGATCCTTAAGTAAATCTATATCAGTAATTATATTTTCTCCTTCGTATATAAAAACTCTGTCTCTTATTTTAGAAATAACTTTTTGAACAAATATCTTAGTTGAGTTTAAGTTTTCAATTGTTGTTTTAAATTTTAACAAAACATTATCATCATCTGATTTCAAATATGGTATAACAGAATGTCTTATCTTATTTCTTAAATAATCTTCTTTATCATTAGATGAATCTTCTCTATAGTTTATTCTATTTACTTTAGAATACTCAATGATTTGATCTTTAGAAGTCATTAATAGTGGTCTAATAATTTTATTAATCTTATCTGGAATACCAACCAAACCATCAATTCCAGTTCCTCTAATTGAATTAATTATAAATGTTTCTAATTGATCATCAATATGGTGTGCAGTTACAATAAAATCATATTTCTCTTTATCAATTAATTCACTAAACCACTCATATCTTAGTTCTCTAGCTCCCATTTGAATTGTTAGTTTATTCTTTTTACAATAATCTTCAGTACTAAACTTTTTATTATAAAGTTTGATGTCTTTTTCTGAGCACCATTTTTTTATAAATAGTTCATCATCATCACTCTCTTTTCCTCTTAGCTGAAAATTGCAGTGAGCAATAGAAAAGTTTAAATTGTTGATTAAAAATAAGTTGGCTAAAACCATACTATCTACACCACCACTAATTGCAAGTACAAAATTACATTCCTTATGAGGATTGATTTCAGCTAAAAATAATTGTTCTATTGTTTTTGACACTATGCAAAATTAAAGAAACTTTTAGTCAAATAACTATATTCATATATCATACTTAAGTATTTTTGTTCTAAACTTGTATAAAGAAAAAAAATTGAAAGAGTCTATAAAAAAGAACTTACCATTATCAGTAGCAATTTTACCTCTTGTATTTTTGGTAACACTATTATCATTCAATCTATATGCAAATGTATTTATTTACGATGCAGATCCACTTGCTGGATCTAGCCAGTTTATTTTGATTCTTAGTGGTGCTTTTGCAACAATGATTGGGATGAGATACAATGTTTCATATAAGGAAGTAATAAATAGTATTTCAAATAGTATAAAATCAGTTACTCCTGCCTTAATAATACTTTTATGGGTAGGGGCATTAGCTGGAACGTGGATGATAAGCGGTATTATTCCTTCTATGGTTTATTATGGATTAAAATTACTTGATCCCAATATCTTCCTTCCTGCCTGTATAATTATTTGTTCAATTATATCAATTGCAACTGGAAGTAGCTGGACAACTTCAGCTACTGTAGGAATAGCTCTTGTTGGAATTGGTAAGGCATTAGGGATACCGGCTGGAATGGTTGGAGGAGCTGTAATTGCTGGAGCATATTTTGGAGATAAACTATCTCCACTTAGTGATACTACAAACCTAGCAGCAGCTGTTACCAAAGTTGACCTTTTTAAACATATAAGATATCTAACATATACTACTGTCCCCAGTATTTCAATAACTTTAATTGTCTTTATTATTCTTGGGATTTTACAATCATCCGATGGAGTTACTGATAATTCCTTTTTAATTGATACAATTTACAATACTTTTAATATCTCATTAATTCTTTTTATAGTCCCTATAATTGTTATTATTATGATTGTAAAAAAAACACCTCCAATAAGAGCTCTAACAATTGGAACACTTTTAGGCGCATTGTTTGCTGTTATTTTTCAACCACAAATAATTTTAGAACTTTCTAACTCTTCGAGTATGACAATTATAGGTTCTTATAAAGTTCTTGTCGATACAATAACTGGAAGTGTTAGCATCCCTACAGATAGTGAAATATTAAATGATTTATTTTCAACTGGTGGGATGATAGGTATGCTAAACACTATTTTTCTTGTAATGGCAACTATGATGTTTGGAGGGGCGATGGATGCAATAGGATCAATTAAAACAATTAGTAAAGCATTATTAAACTGGGCGGATAGTGTATTTAAATTATTTGCTAGTACTGTTGCATCTTGTTTAGCATTAAACTTGACAGCTTCTGACCAGTACTTAACAATTGTTGTATCAGGTAAAATGTTTGATAAAGCATATAAGGACAAAAACCTTGCTCCTGAGAACTTAAGTAGAACTCTAGAAGACTCTGCAACTGTTACATCTGCTCTGATACCATGGAACTCATGCGGAGCATATCATTCTTCTGTTTTAGGTGTAGGTGTAGGAGAATACTTTATTTATGCAATTTTTAATTGGATCAGCCCATTTATGACTTTAATATATGCTGGTCTTAGAATAAAAATCAGGACTTTAACTGATAAAAATTAATTTTCTTAATACATATTTGTATTTTTACTTAACAAACTTCTTATGGCTAAGAAAAAAAAGAATAATAAAAGCAAACTCAAGGTTCTAATAGGTTTTCTTTTATTATTTATCTCTCTAATATTAATTATATCATTCATGTCATACTTTCTTAATTGGAAAGTTGATCAAAGTAATATTCCGGAGATTTTAGATAGAAGTGTTAAAACAGAAAATTATCTAGGTAAAATAGGTGCAACACTAAGTCACCTATTTATTTATCAATTATTTGGAATTGCAAGCTTTATTATCCCCATAATACTATGTATAACATCTTATTATTTATTATTAGAAAAAAAGCTATTTAGATTAGTTGGAAGTTGGACTTGGGCTATAATATATATACTATGGATCTCGACATTTACAGGATATACTCAAAACATCTCCTATATTCCATCTGGAGTTGTAGGATATGAAATTAACATGTTCCTTATTGATTATATTGGTGATATTGGAATAGCTCTTTTACTAATTTTCTCAGGATTGAGTTTCATAGTAATCAAATTAAACATTACACCGAAAAAGTCAATTGATTTTATAAAAGATTTATTTAAAGCAAAAGAGATAGATCTAAACGAGGAAATATTAGAATCCGAGAATCAAGAAAATAATTTTATTGAGAATTCTGATGAAGAGATATCAGTAGAGATTCAAGATGAAGTAGCAGTTGAAGTTCAAGATGAAATAGAAGAAACTAAATCTGATACTAATAACATATTTTTTGATCCAAAGCTAGATTTAAGTAATTACAAAAAGCCAAATTTTGATTTATTAAATGACTATGGGGATGGCACAATTAAAATTGATCAAGATGAATTGGACTCTAATAAAAACAAGATAGTTGATACTTTAAAGAATTATAATATAGGTATAAAACAAATTAAGGCAACCATTGGCCCAACCGTAACATTATATGAAATTATACCTGATGCTGGAGTAAGAATCTCTAAAATAAAAAATCTTGAAGATGACATTGCATTATCGTTATCTGCTTTGGGAATTAGGATAATAGCTCCTATACCAGGAAAAGGGACAATTGTAATTGAGGTCCCAAATCAAAAAAAGTCTATTGTATCTATGAAATCTTTGCTTTCTTCTAAGAGATTTACTGAAGCTGAAATGGAACTACCAATTGCTATTGGAAAGACAATTAGTAATGAATCATTTGTTGTTGACCTAACAAAAATGCCTCATCTGTTAATTGCAGGAGCAACAGGTCAAGGAAAATCTGTAGGTATTAATGCTATTTTATGCTCTATTTTATATAAAAAGCATCCAGCTGAAGTGAAATTTGTTTTAGTTGATCCTAAAAAAATTGAATTGTCTATATATAATAAAATTGAAAAACATTATCTAGCCAAGCTTCCTGATTCAGACAATGCCATAATAATTAATAATGATAAGGTTATTAATACACTAAATTCATTATGTAGAGAGATGGACAAAAGATATGAGTTATTAAAAAATGCTATGACTAGAAATATAAAGGAATATAACTCAAAGTTTGTATCGAAAGCTTTAAATCCTGAAGAAGGACATATTTTCTTACCATATATAGTATTAGTAATTGATGAATTTGCAGATTTAATCATGACCTCTGGTAAAGAAATTGAAACTCCATTGGCTAGATTAGCTCAACTATCAAGAGCTGTTGGAATTCATCTAGTTATTGCTACTCAAAGACCTTCAGTTAATGTTATAACTGGGCTAATAAAAGCTAACTTTCCAGCGAGGATTGCTTATAGGGTAACTTCAAAAATTGATTCTAGAACAATACTTGATACAGGTGGAGCTGAACAGCTAATTGGACGCGGTGATTCACTTTACTCACAGTCAAATACTCTAACAAGAATTCAATGTGGTTTTATAGATACCCCAGAAGTAGAGAGAGTGTCTGAATTTATTGGTTCTCAAATAGGATACCCTAGCGCCTATGAGCTTCCTGAATTCTCAAAAGATGAAAGTTCAAACCCTGAATCTGTATCTGGAGAAAGAGATCCTATGTTTAACGACGCTGCAAGAGTAATTGTCTCTCATCAACAAGGTTCAGCATCTCTTTTACAGAGAAAATTAAAACTCGGATATAACAGGGCTGGAAGAATAATTGACCAAATGGAAGAGGCAGGGATAGTTGGTCCGTTTGAAGGAAGTAAAGCTAGACAAGTATTTGTGTCAGATTTGAATTCACTAGAAGATATACTTAATTAGAAAAAAGAAATTTATGGACATTAAATTGAAAATTCTAGATAGATATATTATAAAGTCTTATTTTTCAAGACTTATCGGGGTTTTTGCAATATGTTTTATAATTTTTATTATTCAAACATTCTGGCTTTATGTAGATGAGTTAGCTGGCAAGGGTCTAGACATATTTACTATTGGAAAATTCTTTGTTTACTTCTCTCCTAAATTAGTTCCCTTAGTTTTACCTCTATCAATACTATTAGCATCTTTAATGACTTATGGAACTCTTTCAGAAAATTCTGAATTTATTGCAATGAAGTCAAACGGAATCTCTATAATTAGGACTATGGTGGCACTATTAGTTTTCCATATATTTCTTGGGGTTGGAGCATTTTATTTTTCAAACCATGTTGTAACATATGGTGAACTAAAGTCTTATAATCTTAGAAAGAACCTTGCTAAACTTAAACCAACCTTGGCTATAAGAGAAGGGATCTTCAATGATATAGGTGACATGAATATAAAGGTTAACAGAAAGTATGGAGATAATGAGCAATATTTAGAAGATATAATTCTGCACAAAATAAATTTAGATGATGAAATAAATAGAATAGTTATAAAAGCTGAGTCAGGAGAAATTACAAGTAATAATGAGGCTTACTTACAATTAATTTTAAAGAATGGGAACAGATATGAGGAGGTTATTGCTAAAGATATAACTGATAAACAAAAATATCCTCATGCAAAAGTGTATTTTGAAGAATACTTATTAAATATTGATATATCTGAATTCAATAATGTTGATTTAAATGAAGAAAATTACAGGTCAACATATAAAATGCAAAAAATTGGTCAGCTTAAGACTAGTGTTGATTCATTAAAGAGTAATTTTGAAAGAGATAAAGAAATATTTGGAATAAGCATAGCTAACAGTCATCCTCTTAAAAGACTGCCTAATCAAAATTTCAATGGAGTGTCTCAAATTAACAAGCCTATTTTTGATTATATGGAATCAAAAGATAAATATGAACTTATTAATGTTTTACAAAATTCTGAAAGTGAAGTTGATATATTATTAAGACAAATAAATAATAAGAAGAAAAGCTTTTTTATTCAACAAAAACTAATTAATCTTCACACTCTAACTATAAACGAAAAGTACACATTGATTTTTTCTTGTATTTTCTTGTTTTTAATAGGAGCATCTATAGGTGCAATAATAAGGAAGGGTGGCATTGGGCTTCCTTTAGTTCTTTCAATTTGTATCTTTCTAACATACCACTATATTGGAGTATTCGGAAAAAATGCTGCTGAGGATAGTACTATAAACCCATATTTAGGAAGCTGGATTTCAACATTAATAATAGCTCCTTTTGCGATTTATTTAACCCGCATTGTTTCTCAAGATGGAAGGTTTAATTTTATTTTTACTTATAGAGTTTTAAATATTCTTAGAAGAATATATAAAAAGAGATAATGAAGGATATAAAATTAAATAAAATCAAAGATGCAATTGAGGCAATAAAAAATGGAGAGATTATTATCGTTGTAGATGATGAGAAAAGGGAAAATGAAGGTGACTTTATTGCTGCAGCTGAAATGATAAATTCTTCAATGATAAATTTTATGGCTAAGCATGGTCGAGGATTAATTTGTGTCCCTATGTCCGAAAATCTATGTAATAAGCTTAAATTAAAAAAAATGGTTCCTAACAATACGGACCCATTTGAGACTGCATTTACTGTTTCTGTTGATTTAAAAGGGAATGGAGTGACATCAGGAATTTCGGCATCTGATAGGGCAAAAACAGTTCAAGCATTAGTTGATGATAAAACTAAGCCTGGAGACTTAACAAGACCTGGACATATTTTTCCTCTTATCGCGAAAGAAGGGGGAGTTTTAAGAAGAACAGGTCACACAGAAGCATCTATTGATTTTTCGAGACTTGCTGGTCTTAAATCTGCTGCCGTTTTATGTGAAATTATGAATGATGATGGATCAATGTCAAGATTACCAGAACTTTTTAAGGTAGCAGAAAAATTTAATCTAAAAATAGTATCTATTGAAGATTTAATTGCTTATAGGATGAAAAACGATAGTCTAATATCTCTGATGTTTGATGAAGAAATTTCTACTGAATATGGAGGTTATAGATTAAGAGGATATAGACAAACAAATAATAACCAAATTCATCTTGCATTAACTCTTGGAGAATGGAATCATGATGAACCAGTTTTAGTCAGAATAAACTCTTCAGTTGTTGAAAATGATATTTTGAAAATTCTTGCTGGAGCTAATGATAAAAACTATTCTAAAATTTTTGAGAAAATAAATAATGCTGGTAAAGGTGCGATTATTTTTATTAATCAAAATCAAGAACCTGAAAGTATTCTTGAAAGAATTAACAAATTAAAAGATTCAAATAATAAGTTAAAAATCAATAATTCAATTAACCAAAAGCAAGACTTCAAAGATTTTGGAATAGGAGCACAAATAATTCATGATATTGGAATCTCAAAAATTAAAATATTAAGCAACTCTGGGGAAAAACCTAGAGTAGGATTATCCGGTTATGGCTTAAGCATAGATGAATATATTAGGTATTAAATGTATCTAACCACAACTTAATAGCCATATATGTAACCATAATCAGAAGTGTAATCCTTATTACTTTATCACCCTTATCCACAGACCATCTACTGGAGAGCCATGCGCCTACAATTGATCCTAGTACCATCCAAAAACCAACCATCCATATAATTTTTCCATCTAAAGCGAAAATTGCTACTGCAGCAATAGAGTAGAAAAAAACTGAGAATGCCTTTACCGAATTTGTCCTAACTAGACTTAATCTACTAACTTGAGTAAGAAGAAGCATAATAACAATTCCAACTCCAGCTTGAAGGAATCCTCCATAGATTCCTATAAAGAAGAATCCTATTAATGCAGCTACTAAATATTTTCCAGATAGCCTCTCAGGTAAATTAAGTGATGCTATTGATTTAGATCTAAACACTATAATTAAACCTACGGTAATCATTATAATTGCGAGGAATCTTTTAAATGTATTACCGTCTATATCAATAGCTATTTTTGCTCCAATTATAGCTCCAAAAGTAGCAGCAATACCAAAATACAAGCCATAGGGATGTGTGCTTACTCCCTTACTTTTATAACCATAACTTGCAACGAGAGCAGCTACAATTACCATCAGTCTATTTGTTCCATTTGCTGTAGCTTCATCAAGCCCTAAAAATAAAATTAAAACTGGTAATGTGACTAAAGATCCACCACCTGCTAAGGTATTCACTACCCCAGCAAATAGTCCAATTCCAACAAGAATTAAAATTGAATTTACATCTAATAACATAATACTAAAGCAATATAATTCTTTTTTGAAAGTTGATGATATTATAACTATTTTTTTATCATATAAATCAATGTATATTTGCAGATGCTTTGGAGAAATGGCAGAGTGGTCGAATGCGGCAGTCTTGAAAACTGTTGAGGGTCATACCTCCGGGGGTTCGAATCCCTCTTTCTCCGCAAAAAACCCTAGCAAATGTTAGGGTTTTTAAATTTAGATATGAGATTATATAAAATTATTATTTTGCTAATTGTTTTTGGTCATAATTTTTTAAATGCCCAAACTAATGATGATGAAGGAACAAAAATTGATCTTAACAATGTTAATGTTCAAGTTAAAGCTTTACCTACAATTTTTCTATTTGGCCAACAATACACTTTTAGGGAAAGAGATAATTTTATAAGAGGTATTCTAAAGTCTAAGTGGTTTTTGAAAGACTTATCAATTTCATTAGACCTAGAAGAGTTTTATACAAACAGGGTTTTTCGATTTAATCATAAGGGAAAAGTTGAACTGCTTCTTAAATCAAAAAAGCTACCTACAAATAATAAATACAATTCTTTTTTTGTAGATGGAGCTGCATATTCAGATTTAAATATTACCAGACTAATTTCCTCAATTAAAGAAGTAAGGATTGATAGTATTCAAGAAAGTATAGCTCAGAGAAAAATTCTTTTGAATCAACTGGTTGAATTAAATAATGAAATATCGGATATACAGGTTTCCATAGATAAGTACAAAGAAGTTTATGATGATGTTGTCTTATCTAAGAGACTAAGTGATAAAAAATTCAAACAGATTGAAGGCCTAGAAAAGTTGTCAATACTCCAAAAAAATTATAGGGGCTTGAAAAGGAAGGTTACAAGGAATAGATTAAAAATGGAGTCTATTGCACTGCTTGTAGTAAGCATTTACTAAACTAACTTTAATTTAATAGTCTCTCCAATTGTTTTTTGAGATAAGGAATCCATAGAACTCTTATCTAATTGTAATACTCTAGGATATCCTCCTGATGTTTGACAATCTCGACAAAGGATTATTAGTCTTCCTGATGGTGTTAATTGAACAGTTCCTGGCATAACAGGTGATGATATAATAGAAGATATTGAATTCTCTATTGGTTCAACTAGATTATATCCCATTCGATTATTTATTCCAATTGTAAAATCAGTGTTAAATATTATATCTTTTGAGTTAGAATCAAGTAAATCAAACTCAGGGCCTTTAAATACATTAATTTTATTTTTTCTATTGATTTTAAAATCATTTATACTTTTATTCATTTTCATTGTTGAGCTAGTTACTTTACTAAACTTTATTTTATCATTTTTAATCAATTTTTCTCTTTTTGTAATTCCCCTATAAAAGCTTTTGCTACCTAATTTTTTCTCTGAATTAAAACCACCTTTAATTCCTAGATAAGACCTCATTCCATTTGATGAATGAGATAGATACAATATGTCACCTTTATTAACAAATAATGGTTTATTCTGTAATACCTTTTGTTTGTTTAAAGATGGGTTCATATCAGCACCTGTAATTGAAATATATGTATCATTCATAAATTCTAATGTTGGCCCAACTAATGTCATCTCTAAAACAGCTGAACTTTCATCATTTCCTAAAAGCAAATTTGCTAATTTAGCACTAGTCTGATCCATAGAACCCGATACTGGAACCCCAATGTTTTTGTAACCAAATCTTCCTATATCTTGGATTGTTGTAAAAAGACCCTCTTTAAGAACTTTTATCATAGTAGCTTATATTTAATATCATAGGAACTTCTATTTTTTTCAATCTTATTAAAGTCAGACAAAGAAATACTTTGAAATTTTATTTTATCACCAGGTTCTGCAAAACATGGTGACTTGTCATCTACATTAAAAAAACTAATTGGGGATCGACCTATAATCCTCCATCCTCCAGGACTATCTTGAGGATATATACCTGATTGGTCTCTTGCAATTCCAATAGAACCACTTTTTATATTAAGTTCTGGCTTATCCTTTCTCTCACAATATAATTTTTTATGATTCATGCCTAAGTATAGAAAACCTGGAAGAAAACCCATCGAGAGAACATTGTAGGTTGTCGAACTATGTAGGCTTATTATTTCATCTATAGAAATATTATTTAAAGTTGATAGATCTTTTAAATCAATTCCAAAACTTATATCGTAACAGACTGGAATACTCCATATTTTTTTCTTTGTCTTGGTAACTATAAAACCAGAAGTACTAAGCTTTTTAAGAATGTTAATCAAATCTTTTGAATTAATCTTATTTGGATTATATATAACCATCATTGAATTAATTGATTGAACACATTCAATTAATGCCTCTTTAAGTTCTTTTTCAATTAAATTTTTGTAGGATATAATTGAATCAATAAGTTTAATACTGACCTTATCATTCCATTGAATAAGAATTGACTCTTCATTAAATACTTTAAAAAAAATATTATTTTTTTTCATTTCTAAAATGTTCTTCTATAGAATTTAAAATATTTTCTACATTTTCAGTATCAGAATGTATACAATATGTGTCAGCTTTTATATGGTTTTTGTTTCCATTAACTGAAACAACACAATTATTATAATAGATTTCACTAATATGTTTAATTACTTTCTCGGGAATATTTATCAAAGCTTCTTTTTCCTTTCTAGAAACTAAAGTTAAATCATCATTATAATTTCTATCACCAAATGCTTCATACTTTATTTTAAAGCCTCTATCTATAGCAATTTTTTCAATTTCTGATTTATATGGAATATATAAATAGTACTTGTCTTTATAGATGTCTATTATATCAAGGTAAATACTTGACAATTCCGAATCCTTTATCATTTCATTATATAAAGCTCCGTGTGCTTTAATATGATTTAGATCAGTATTATGATTCTTACAAATTGAAATTAAACTTTCTATTTGATTTAGAATACTTTCCTTTAATGCCAATGCTGGAATATCTAAATGAATTCTTCCAAAATTTTCTTTGTCTGGATATGAAGGGTGAGCTCCAATTTCAACATTATTAATTATTGATAGTTCAACACATTTTTCCATTGAATTAATATCTCCAGCATGACCTCCACAAGCTATATTACTTGATTTTATTAAAGGCATAATTATATGCTCATTATTAAGTCCTTCTCCTAAGTCACAGTTAATATTTATCATTATATCAGACTTATAACCCCCTTTGCACCAAGAATTATAGTTATTAAAATTATTACAATAACAAGAATATTTTGCAATTTATAACTATAGCTATTTTTAAAAATAGTTTTATTATTAATCAGCCAAAATAGTAGAATTGCTACTATAGGTAATAGAAGGCTATTTGAAAATTGAGCAAATTTAATTACTTCAATTGGGTTTAATTTAAGTAGGGAGACAATAACTCCAATTAATAGAACAAAAAACCAGACTATTCTAAAATTAAAACTTTTAAGGGATCCGCTCCATCCGAAACAGCTTTTAGCAACATAAGCAGCAGCTAAAGGTGCAGTTATGGAGGAAGTAATACCTGATGCAAATAATCCAATTCCTAAAAAGTAAATTGCAAATTTTCCATATAAAGGTTCTAATCCTTTAGCTAAATCCATTACACTTTTAACATTATCATTGCTAACTGAAGCAGCAGTAATAATTATAGCCATAGAAACAATCCCCCCAATGATAATAGATATAAAGCTTTCTATTCTAGCTGTTTTTAGTTTAGAGATGTCATTCCATTTCTCTTTTACTAATGATGAGTGAAGGAAAAGATTGTAAGGAACAACTGTGGTTCCAATTAAACCGAGAACAACTAATAGGCTTTCTGAATTAATTTTTGGCATAAATAAACCATCCAATAAACTGAATAGATCAGGTTTAGTCATTATAGCAGTTATCATAAAGGATACACTCATTGTAATAACAAGAAATATTAATGACCTTTCAAGAACTTTATAGTCACCAATATATAGGATTATAAAAGCAATAAACCCTATTAATAGAGGTATATAATTTAATGTTTCTCTGCCAATGATGGCTATTATACCTAGAGAGGCTCCAGTAATATTTCCAGCTTCATATGCTGCATTTCCAATTAAAATTGAGCATAATATAAGCAGTATTAATAATCTATTAATGAATTTGTTTTTTATTGAAACTCGGATTACCTCGGCTAAACCTTTATTAGTAATAAGCCCAATCCTAAGAGCCATTTCTTGCAGAACTATTGTAGCAATTATTGAGAGTAAAAGAGCCCAGAGTAGAGAATATCCATAAGAGGCTCCTGCAATTGTACATAAAGTAACTGTTCCGGGACCAATAAAAGCAGCTGCTATTAAAACCCCAGGACCAACATCTTTAATCCAATTCATTATGGAACATAAATCTTATTACGAAGAAATATTGCATTCAAAAAAAGTCTATTTGTTCCATACCAGCTTCCTCTAAAATTTGGATTATCAGCAAATAAAATTGCAATACCTCTTCCAACTTTCGATACTACTAAAGAAACAGATTTTTCTAACTTTTCTTTATTTTTCTCAGTCATAAAGCCATCAATCAAAGCATCTTTTGAATATCTAACAACAGAAGAGTATTCATTTTTAGAAGGACTTAACCATACTGAATTATTCTTATAAACAGGGACAGAAGAATCTTCATATCCGAAACCTAAAGGATGAGTTAAGTCAACTATAGAGTTTAAAATTACACCTCCTATTTGTTCCTTACCCCTATTCTCTTGAGCATTAACATAAGATTTATGAACAATATCTTTTTCTTTTTCATCTTTAACCAATGTTTCTGATACTAATTTTTTATCAATTAAATACTTAGATGCACCTGCAATACCAATAATTGTATTTCCTTTCTCTACCCAAGACTTTATTTTGTTAAGCTGATTGTCATTAAACTTGTAATTACCTGAAACCATAACCAGGGTATTATAGCTATCCATAGAGATATTATCAAAATTTCTAATAGGTATTTTAGTTATAGGCATTCCTACTCTTTGATCTAGAAGATGCCAAACTTCACCAGCTTCATATGACCTTACACCTGTTCCAATAATCATCATTGCTTTTGGCATAGTTAAAGGAGAGACATAACGACTCCCCAGGTCAACACCTGAAGAACTTAACCCACTAGATACAGAATGGATATCTACATTATACTTGTACTGGACCTTTTTTAATTTTTCATAAAGCTTATCTGAACTAGTTTCCTGAAGTGATACTGGAATTACAAGAGATCCATAACCAAAGTTTACATCGCCACTCAAAGTTTTTATTTTAAATGGTTTTAAAGATGTTGAAGTAAATATTTTATTATCTAAAAGTTCATAAATAATTGCAGGAATATTATAATCTTTTGAGTCAATAATATATGCATAATCAGACTTTTCAATAGAATTTGTTTCAAAAAGATTATCAAGACTTACCAAATTTTCTCCAGAAAATTTTCTATTACTAGATGAATAGTCTATATCGTAGAAGTTAGCAATAGTCCAAGCAGATGCATCATAAAATACACTATCTCTATATTTTTCTTGAGTTTCAAAAAATGATCTAACCAATCTATAATTTTTTTGTTCTGTTGGGACAAATAGATTCTCACCATTTTTTAAAACTTTAATTCTGTGCATCATTAGTTTGTCAAGAAATGCTTTAGTTTTATTTTTATCTTGATTTATTTTAAATGAATAGCCCTTTATTCTGCTATCAGACGACTCAGACAAAGCAGATTTAAAGAAATTTTGCTGATATTCTTTTATTGATTCTTTATTTTCAACTGCTGCTTTAACAGTTGTTATACCAGATATGTATTGATTTCTTATTGTATGAGGAAATGTAATTTCACCAAATTGAGTTTTTTGTTTATGTCCTCTTGAACTTGCTTGCTCAAACAAAATTCCAATTCCACCAAGATAATCTGGATAAGAAGACCCATATCCTGGATAAGTTCTATCAAAAACTTCTCTTGTGAAATATAAAGTTCCTATCTCATCTAATGCTTTTGCATAATATGATCCAAATAAAAAATTAAAATAGTCATAGTTCTCTTTTGGAATTACAGGGTCTATAGAACCATTTATTTTAAATGGAGGAAAGAAATAGGTGCTATTAGAACCCATCTCATGGAAATCTGTTGTAACATTTGGATACCATGTATGATACCAATTAAGTTTACCTCTACTCTCAGGGTGTATTGCTAATAGCCAATCTCTATTTAAATCAAACCAGTAATGATTAGTTCTTCCTCCTGGCCAATATTCATTATGCTCAGCATCCTGAGGATCATCAACTAAGGGGGTTCCTTTATACGTATTTGCCCAGTGAGTATGCCTATCTCTCCCATCAGGATTTATCGTTGGATCTATAAGAACAACTGATTCATTTAAATACTTATTTACTTCATCTGATTCTGAACTAACCAAAGTATATGCAGTTAATAGAGCTGCTTCAGAACTGGAGGGCTCATTCCCATGAACATTATATGCTAAATTTATGATTACAGGAAAATTATCTGGCTTTGATTCATTTTTATAATTTGGATGATCAGTATGTATATAAGATAAATGGGTATCCCTAATATTCTCTATATCAAGAATTTTATCTGGAGTACTTACCGCCAATATTACAAGTTTCCTTCCCTCATAAGTTCTCCCATAATGATAGATTTGAGCCTTTTCAGAATTTTCAGATAAATATTCCATGTATGACACTATAAGATCATGACGAGTATGCATCTCCCCTACTGGATATCCTAAAAATTGCTCAGGTGACATTATGCTATCATCAAAGGGAGCATAATTAGAGAAATAATAATCTTGTGAGTAAAGTGAACTTAAAAATAAAAGGTTAATTAATATAATTTTCTTCATAGTAGTTATTGATTAATTCCAGGAAGAGAATTTGGACCATCCTCTTGCCAAGTAAAGTTTTTTGATTTTTCTTTTAATGGATAGATTTGATTAAGATTGTCTCCATCATATAATCTTCCATTTTTCATTACCATTTCAACAGAGTTAGTATTTCTAATATTTTCAATAGGGTCTTCTCCAAGAATAACTAGATCAGCTAGCTTGCCTTTTTCAATAGAACCTAATTCTTTGTCAAGACCTATTGCATATGCACCTTGAATGGTTGCTACTTTTAGCATATCATGGTTTTTAATTCCTCCTGCTGCCATACTCCATAATTCCCAATGATACCCCACACCTTCAAACTGTCCATGAGATCCAACACCTGCAATTCCTCCTTCTTCAACTAAATCTTTTACAAATTCACTAAATTCTTCGAAAGCATATTCATCTTCGTGGAACCAACCAGATTTAATTCTTCTTTTAGAATCTAATTCATCCTTTGGAGTATAAAACTTAACTTTTGGATCATTGTGGATATTTTCAGTTGCAAAGTAATAATTCTCAGCCCATGGACCTCCGTATGTAACTAATAATGTTGGTGTATATGCTTTTTTGGTAAAGGCAGTAAGTTCAACTATATCCTTATAAACCGGATAAACAGGATGATTATGTTCTTGACCTGGATATCCATCTATTGTTTCTGTTAGGTTTAATCTAAAGTTGAGACTTCCCTCAGTAGTTGGCATAATCTTTTGTTCTTTAGCTGCCATCAAAATCCATTGTCTTTGCTGCCTATTTCCTGCTACATACATCTTAATAGTTTTAGTATTATAATATTTAGAATATTGCTTTAATACATCCCTTGCATCATCAAGACTTTTAACATTATAGCCCCAATATCCTACTCCAGGTCCTGTAGAATATACTCTAGGACCAAGTATTTTTCCTGCATCTACCATATCAGCATATGTTAATACATCAGTATATGCAGTTTGAGGATCTCTTGTTGTAGTTACTCCATATGCTAAATTAGCTGCATATGATGCAGGTTGGTATTTATGGAGAACCCATCTTGGCCACATATGCGCATGAGTATCAACAAATCCTGGTAAGATAGTTTTGCCTTGCATATCCATCTCTACAATGTCTTCATTATCAATCTGAATATCACTATTACTTACTTCAATAATTCTATTATTTTTAATGTAGATTTGACCATTTTCAATAATTTCATCTCCATTCATAGTTATGATTTTTGCATTTTTCAATAAGATTGAACTATTAGGCACATCTCTATCAACGTAGACTTTAACATCTATTTCTTCCGCTAAAAACTCTTCTTCATCTTCTTCTTCATCTTCTTCTTCATCTTCTTCTTCATCTTCTTCTTCATCTTCTTTTTCTTCCTCTTTTTCTTCCTCTTTTTCTTCTTCCTCTTTTAACTCATCAAATTCATCTGCACTTTTAAGATTAAAATCGAAAAAAGATTTTCCTAATGACCAGTAAATTGAATTTGAATCAAAATCCCAAGAAGGAAATTCTCCTCCAATTTTTGTTAATTTTCTTGCTGGAAATGATGAAGATTTAGGTTTTGAAAGAGCTATTTTTAGAGACTTTAGTCCAGAATATGGAATAGTAAAGCTATAAATATTATTTGAAATTTTAGCTAAACCTTTATTGCCATCAGGAGATATTAAAATTAAACCTGCATTTGATGGATTTGTTTTATCTCCTGCACCGTAAGGAGTAGAACCAGTAACTTTTACAATATTTTTTTCATCTGTACCATCCCATTTAATTGAAACTAATCCTTTAGAATAATGGAATAGATAAATTCTTTCCCTATCCTTTACAAAGTGTGGATATGATCTTCCATTTGACTCAGCTATATAATTAAGTTTTCCGCCCTTAGAAGAGATCCACATAAGTTTTTCATTGGATTTAAATGCAGATGGACCATAACTCTCCTTATAACTTCTTTCATCTCCCATTGTAAAAACAATTCTATCACCTGAGTAATTCCATACAGGATTCATATATACCCCAGTTGATCTTATATTATTTTGTTGAGTTAGAAGAATAGGTTTTCTTTTTCCATCTGATCTAACCTTGAAAATTGCTCCTCCATTTTTATCACTCCAGGTAACAAAAGCTATTTCTTTTCCATCAGGACTCCAAGCTGGCATAGCTTCTGTAGTTTCATCTTCAAAATTAGTTAACCTTTGCATCTCGGTTGTTTCTCTATCCATAACATATAACTTGTTTAGAGCTGTAAATGCAATTTTATTTTTTTGAGGGGATACAGAAACATTTCTAATTTGATTTACAATCATTTTTTTATCATCAGAGATTTCATAATCAAATTTAAGTTCTGGACCAATGGCAAGAGTCTCATTAACCTCAAAAGGAATTTCATATGAAATTCCTGCTTCTACATCTATTTTATTTATTTTACCACCATATGATAGTAACAAATACTTACTATCTGGTGTAAAGGACATATTAGGAAGAACCCCCATTGAAGCTTGAGATTCTTGATCATCCTTTTGAATTGGAAAAGCTAACCACTTTTCATTTCCTGTTTCAAATTCAAGTATTCTCAGTGCTGTTTTATCTTCATATCTTGTTCCATAGACTAAACTTTTTCCATCAGGAGATAAAGTTGGTGTAAAAGCTGAGCCGAATCTTGAAGTTTCTCTTTTTGTTTCTCCTGTTTCTCTATCATATGTTGAAATTTGATATTGTGGAAGTCCCGCATTATACTGCCAAGAGTTTGTTCTATTAGCATACCATATATATCTATCATCATGACTAACCTCAGGCTGCATAATTTTTAAAGAAGATGGTTCACCAATAAGCTTAACTCCACTTCCACCATCTTTATGGTACATATGAAGTTTGAGGTTTCTTCTTCCTTTTGTTATAATTAAATAATCTCCATCTTTTGTCCAATCTGCAAATGCAGTTGAATTATCTTTATCTTTTGTTATTTGTGTTGAATCATTAGTCTCCAAATCTCTTATCCAAATGTTATTCCCACCACTTTTATCACTAACATAGGCTAATGATTTTCCATCTGGTGAAAATTTGGGATGTGAATCAAATTGCATTCCTTTAGTAATTCTTTTGGCTTTTCCACCTGTGATTGGGATTGAATAAATATCTCCTAATAAATCAAATACTATTGTTTGACCATCTGGACTAACATCAAGGGACATCCATGATCCAGTATTAGTACTAAGTTCAAAAAACCTATCTGGTTTTATTGGTAAGTTTTTGTTTTCCTTAGTCTTCTTCTTTTCATCTTTATCCTTATCTGACTGAGCATATAAGTTAAAGCTAAACATAATTAAGGATGCTAATAAATAATTGGTTAATCTCATAGTATATAGTTTTTTATTAAATATAAAGATTTTGGAAACACAAATAAAAATCATTATAATTATATTTTAAAATTCAAATAAGTGAGAAATAAACTAATACTTATATCATATATTATATTCACGTCTTCTGTTTGTTCACAAAATTATTGGCAACAAGAAGCTGACTATGAAATTTTTGTTGATGTAAATACTAAAAAAGATACATATACAGGAAATCAAGAAATTATTTATACCAACAATTCTCTTGATACTCTTAATAAAGTTTTCTTTCATCTATATTTTAATGCTTTCTACCCAGGAAGTGATATGGCTGAAAGATTAGATTCAGGAGATGATATTAATACTAGATTTTCTGTTAATATAAATAAGTTAACTCCAGATGAAGTAGGGTTTCTTAAAGTCTCAAATCTTAAGCAAGATAATGTTGAGGTTGAATCATTTGTTTCAGATACAATTTTAGAAGTAACATTAGCAAATCCCCTTTTGCCAGGTGATTCAACGGTTTTTACTATGAATTTTGAAGGAAAAGTGCCTGTTACTATTCGAAGAGCAGGTAAAAATTCTCCAATGGGTGTTAGATTATCAATGGCTCAATGGTATCCAAAAATATCAGAATATGACTATGAAGGATGGAATACTGCTCCCTATACTGGTAGAGAGTATCATGGTGTTTGGGGGAATTTTGATGTTACCATAAAAATTGACAAGGACTACATTGTAGCTGCATCTGGATATCTTCAAGAAAGTGACCCATCCGATTCTAAACTTGGAATAAAATCTGGTAAAAATCGAATATGGAACTTTATAGCTCCTAAAGTTCATGACTTTACTTGGGCAGCTGATCCAGATTATATTCATGACATATATGATGGACCTAATGGGGTAAAGCTTAATTTTTACTACAAAAATGATCCTGAAATTATTAGTAATTGGAAAGAGCTTCAACCTGTAACAGCTGAGCTGATGAATTTTTTTAATGAAAATATAGGTACATACCCATACAATCAATACTCTGTTGTCCAAGGAGGTGATGGAGGTATGGAATACTCAATGCTAACTCTTATAAATTATGGCAAAGAATTTGTCCCTCTTGTTAGTGTCACTTCACATGAGCTTGCCCATGCATGGTTCCAAGGAGTTCTTGCAACAAATGAAATGAAACATGAGTGGATGGATGAAGGATCTGCAAGTTATTTTGGGGATCTTGCCGAGAGTTTTGTTCTTGGCTCTGATTTTTACAGAAGTATTTACAGTTCATATTATAGATATATTTCACTTGCAAATTCTGGGCAAGAAATGCCCCAAGCAACAAATTCTAATAGATACAAGTTCAATAGAGCATATGAATCTACAGCTTATTCAAAAGGGTTTGTCTTCTTAAGTCAATTAAGATACATTATTGGCCTGGAGGCATTTAAAAAAACAATTAAAAACTATTATGATACTTATAAGTTTACTCATCCTCTCCCGAACGATTTAAGAAGAATTGCAGAACAATCATCAGGAATATTACTAAACTGGTATCTAACAGATTGGACACAAACAACTAATAGAATTGATTATGGGATTTCAGATATAAATACATCTAAAGAAAAATCAGTTATTACACTGGAAAGAATTGGACTAATGCCAATGCCTTTGGAAGTATTAGTTAAATTTAAAAGTGGAAAAGAAAGTATCTATTATATTCCTATTGATCTTATGAGAGGTGAAAAGAAAAAACCAGAATATGCAAGAAATTGGATTCAAATTCCAGATTGGTCATGGGCTCATAAAAAATATTCTTTTGAAATAGATCATAAATTAGACTCAATATTATCTATAGATATTAACCCAACTCGATTGATAGCAGATACAGATGAGTCAAATAATATTTTCATGTCAAATAATGATGAATAATTAATGGAGGAATTATTATTAACATTTGAAAATATTTCCTCAACATCCAGATCTTTAATTCTAATATCTGGGATAACTTTTTTTTGGATAATCGAAGGGTTTATTCCATTAAGGAACCTTAGTTATAATAAATGGAAACACTCTATTCCAAACTTTTTCTTTACTCTCACAACAGTATTAGTAAATTTTATTTTTGCTTTCCTATTAGTTTATGCTTCAGATTGGGCATTTAAGAATGAATTCGGAGTTCTAAATTATATAGAACTAAATATTATTTTAAAAATAATTATTGGACTTTTAATTCTAGATCTAATTGGAGCCTATCTTTCACACCTATTTCAGCATCAAATTAAACCTTTATGGTATATACATTCTGTTCATCATACAGATCATAATGTAGATACAACAACAGCTAATAGACATCATCCTATAGAGAGTGTAATTAGATTTGTATTTACATTTCTAGCAATTATTATCTCTGGAGCTCCTATTGGACTAGTATTAATGTATCAATCTATCTCTGTTATTTTTTCTCAATTTAATCATGCAAATATCTCCCTACCTAGAAGAGTTGATAAAATGATAAGTTATATTATCGTTTCTCCTGATATGCATAAAGTACATCATCATTTTGAACTACCTCATACTGATTCTAACTATGGAAATATATTTTCTATTTGGGATAGAATATTTGGAACTTTTACAGAGTTAGATAAAAAAGATATTATTTATGGGGTAGACACCGATTTTGATGAAATTAGAAACTCAAAAATATCAAGTTTGCTTTATAAGCCTTTTGAAAAGATTTTTAAATAAGTTTTTTAATCTGATCTTCTAAAGTATCGATCTTATAGGAGTTCTGTTCTCCTGAGCTCATATTTTTTAATATAAACGAATCATTTTTTACCTCTTCCTCTCCAATTAAAATAACAAAATCAAAATTCTTTTTATTCGCATAATCAAGCTGCTTTTTAATCTTGACATTTGATGGGTATAATTCGCAAATAATTCCTTGGTATCGAAGATTAGACATAGAATTTAAAATTTGTTCTGAAATATTATTATCAAAATTTAAAAAAAGAAAAGTCTTTTGGTTATTAATATTATTAGGGAAAAGATTTAATTCTTCCAAAATCAAATAAATCCTATCAAATCCAAATGAAAGTCCAAAGCCACTTAGATCGATATTTTTACCTACCTGTTGAATTAAATTATCATATCGACCACCCCCAGCAATTGATCCAATAGATGAATTTTCAGGTGACGATACTTCTAGAACTATACCGGTGTAGTAATTTATTCCTCTAGCTAATGATAAGTCAAAATCTATTTCTAAAACATTTAGTTTAATTTTTGAAAGTGCAGAGATAATACTTGACAATTCATCAAATAGGTTTGATTCAAAACTACCTATTACTTTTTGTATTTTATCCTTAGGCGATTCACTTAATGAAAACAAATTTTTTATATTATTAATTGAATCATCATTTGCCCCTTTATCTTTAAGTAGTTTTATCACTTCGTCTAAACCTATTTTATCCAATTTATCAATAATGATAGCAAATTCAACAAAATTTTCTAAACCTGCAGTTTTAGATAAAGATTCTAATATTCTTCTATCATTAATTCTCAACTTAAGATTTTTAAAACCTAATTTATCAAAAACCATATCACATAATTGGATACTTTCAACTACCTGAAGATAACTGCTATCACCTACTACATCAACATCGCATTGAAGAAATTCTCTATATCTTCCCCTTTGAGGCCTCTCAGCTCTCCATACAAGTTGAGTCTGGTATCTTTTAAATGGAAAATTAATATTATTTAGATTCTGTGATACATATCTAGCAAGTGGAACAGTGAGGTCATATCTTAAAGCCTTATCAGAAATAGAGTTAGAGAATTTGATTAATTCACCTTTATTAAGAGAATCAATATCTGCTCTTTTTATTTTTTCACCGGATGAGATAATTTTGAACATTTGACCATCCTGATCATCTTCATATTCTCCAATTAACGTCTCCAGGTTTTCAAACGATGGAGTTTGTATTTCAGAGTAATTAAAATACTTAAATGAGTCTACTAGAATTTTTAGAATATAGTTTCTTTTTACTATTTGGTCAGAAGAAAAATCCCTTGTTCCCTTAGGTGTATTAGGTTTTGATGACATCAAAGATGTTTTAGGTAAATCTAGTAAATAAAATTATGAAATTATTTTTTAACAGCTGTTTTTTTCGCTGGAGCTTTCTTTACTGCGGCCTTCTTTGCTGGAGCTTTCTTTACTGCGGCCTTCTTTGCTGGAGCTTTCTTTGCTGCGGCCTTCTTTGCTGGAGCTTTCTTTGCTGCGGCCTTCTTTGCTGGAGATTTCTTTGCTGCGGCCTTCTTTGCTGGAGATTTCTTTGCTGCGGCTTTTTTCTTAGGCTTTTCTTCTGAAACTTCCTCCTTAGATTCCACTTCCTTCTCAGGTTTTTCTTCTGAAACTTCCTCCTTAGATTCCACTTCCTTCTCAGG
>Ga0209036_1000159_pt1 | contig 26996 bp, 25 predicted proteins | sample MarorgKNORR_S2LV_3_FD_188222 | JGI IMG/M metagenome (GOLD analysis project Ga0209036, IMG submission 188222) | Marine microbial communities from the Southern Atlantic Ocean, analyzing organic carbon cycling - DCM_A/KNORR_S2/LV (SPAdes) (version 2) | ecosystem: Environmental > Aquatic > Marine >... | reverse complement strand
ATTTCTACTTTTTGATCAGTATTTAGCTTACAACCTGGGACTTGTTCACCATCTCTTAAGGTTGTATCAAAAATTTTAACAATTTCCTTTTTCATAGGATTTTTTGAAAGAAAATTTTATAAAGTAAATGTAGTAAAATAGAATAATAAATCTAAGTTTAAATGCATTTAAGACACAAATCCCAAATTTTATCATTTGGAAGGGGTGCTACGATTTTTATTTTCTTTTTTGTTACTGGATGTAAAAACTCAATGTATCTGGCATGTAAATGGATACTTTTATCAACATTGGATCTTGGAAAGCCATACTTTAAATCTCCTTTTACTGGATATCCTAGGTATGCTAGTTGGGCTCTAATTTGATGATGTCTTCCTGTTTCTAATTTAATTTCTAATAGAGAAAAACTTTTCAAATCAACTAATTTTCTGTAATATAAAATCGCATTTTTTGATCCAGAAATATTTGACTCAACAACATAGGATTTATTTTGTTTTTGATTTTTTTTCAAAAAACTTTCAACTTTTCCCTCACTTTTATTAAACGAATTGGTAACCGCCCAATAAACTTTACTTATCTCATTCATTTTAAATTTGTCATTCATTCTTCTAAGAGACTTTGATGTTTTCGAAAGTACTATAACACCACTTGTTGGTCTATCTAATCTATGAACGAGTCCAATGAAAACATTCCCTTTCTTATTGTATTTAGCCTTTAAATAAGATTTAGCTTTATCAACAAGAGTTTTATCATTTGTAATATCTCCTTGAGAGAGTTCACCAGATTTTTTGTTTAATATTAGCAGGTGATTATCTTCAAATAAAATATTTAACACAAATTAATATTGTTCATTTTTGTTAGGAAACTTGACACTTTTAACGTCAGAAATATAACTTTTAATTGATTCTGACATTAGTTTATTTAGATCAATATATCTTCTTAAAAATCTCGGATTAAAATCTGTATTTAACCCGACTAAATCGTGAAGAACTAAAACCTGTCCATCAACATCACTTCCAGCACCAATTCCAATTACAGGACATTTAACTGACTTGGTAACTTTATTTGAAATAATGGCAGGAATTTTTTCAAGAACAATACCAAAACACCCAAGGTTATCTAATAATAAAGCATCTTGGTTTAGTGTTTTAGCTTCTAAATCATCTTTAGCTCTGACAGAGTAAGTACCAAATTTATATATTGATTGGGGTGTTAATCCTAGATGTCCCATAACAGGGATACCAGCATTTAAAATTTTTATAATTGAATCTTTTATTTCAGCCCCTCCTTCCATCTTAATTCCATGAGCACCAGATTCTTTCATAATTCTGATAGCTGAGCGAAGGGCTTCATTGGGGTCTGATTGATAACTGCCAAATGGTAAGTCCACAATAACAAGAGCTCTTTTTACTCCCTTAACCACAGAACTAGCATGATATATCATTTGATCTAATGTGATTGGGAGTGTTGTCTCGTGACCAGCCATCACATTAGATGCAGAATCTCCAACTAAAATTACATCTATACCAGAGGAGTCAACTATTTTAGCCATTGAAAAGTCATATGCAGTTAACATAGAGATTTTTTCACCTCTATTTTTCATTTCAAGAAGTGTATTTGTAGTTACTCTTTTGTTTAACATATAAATAAAATATTAGTGCAAATGTATCAAAATACATATGAATAATTATATATTTTAAGGCTGTCACTATGTCAGTTAGTCAATACTGGCATAATCATTGGTTTATAAAAGAAAAATTAAGATATGAGTAAAATAATAGGTATTGATCTTGGAACCACCAATTCATGTGTTTCAGTCATGGAAGGAAATGAACCTGTAGTCATCCCTAATGCAGAAGGTAAAAGAACCACACCCTCTGTCATTGCTTTTGTTGAAGGTGGTGAGATTAAGGTTGGTGATCCTGCAAAAAGACAAGCTGTAACGAATCCAACTAAGACAATTGCTTCAATCAAAAGGTTTATGGGAAGTAAATTCAGTGAATCTAAAAAAGATGCAGAGAGATCAGCATACAAAGTAGTCAAAGGTGACAATGATACTGCTAGGGTTGATATAGACGGAAGGTTGTATACACCCCAGGAACTTTCAGCAATGACACTACAGAAAATGAAAAAAACAGCTGAAGATTATTTAGGTACAACTGTTAGCGAAGCCGTTGTAACTGTCCCAGCTTATTTCAATGATTCTCAACGTCAAGCTACAAAAGAAGCAGGTGAAATTGCAGGACTTAAAGTTCAAAGAATAATAAACGAACCAACTGCAGCAGCATTAGCTTATGGACTTGACAAATCTGGTAAGGACCAAAAAATAGCTGTTTTTGATTTGGGTGGAGGTACTTTTGATATTTCTATTCTCGAACTTGGTGACGGTGTGTTTGAAGTCCTTTCAACAAATGGTGATACTAGATTAGGTGGAGACGATTTTGATGATGCTATCATTCAATTTTTGGCACAAGAGTTCAAAAAGCAAGAAGATATGGATTTACTTAAAGATCCAATGGCATTACAAAGGTTAAAAGAGGCTGCTGAAAAAGCTAAAATTGAACTTTCATCCTCTGCACAAACCGAAATTAATCTGCCTTATATTTCAGCTACTGCTTCTGGCCCAAAGCATTTAGTTAAAACACTTACTAAATCAAAATTTGAGCAATTGACAACAGAATTAGTTAAAAGATCTATGGAACCTGTCAAGAAAGCTTTGGATGATGCAGGTCTTGATGTCAAAGATATTAATGAAGTTATTTTAGTTGGAGGTTCGACAAGAATTCCAATAATTCAAGAAAAAGTAGAGAAATTTTTTGGTAAAAAGCCCTCGAAAGGAGTTAATCCAGATGAAGTTGTTGCTATCGGTGCAGCAATACAAGGTGGAGTTTTAACTGGTGATGTTAAGGATGTTTTATTGTTAGATGTTACTCCTCTTTCTCTAGGAATTGAGACAATGGGAAGTGTAATGACAAAATTAATTGAATCCAATACTACCATACCAACTAAAAAATCTCAAGTTTTTTCAACAGCAGCTGATAATCAGCCATCTGTCGAAATCCATGTTTTACAAGGAGAAAGACCAATGGCCAAGGACAACAAGACTATTGGTAGATTTCACCTGGATGGTATTCCGCCATCACCAAGAGGAGTTCCTCAAATTGAAGTCACTTTTGATATTGATGCTAATGGTATAATTAAAGTCACAGCAGCTGATAAAGCAACCGGTAAGACTCAAGATATTAGGATTGAGGCATCCTCGGGTCTTACTGAGGAAGAAATTGAAAAAATGAAGAAAGAGGCCGAAGCTAATGCTGAATCTGATAAAAAAGTCAAAGAAGAAGTTGACGTACTTAATAGTGCTGACTCTATGATTTTTCAAACCGAAAGTCAATTGAAAGAATATGGTGATAAAATCCCTGATGAAAAGAAAAAAGCAATTGAAAGCGCTCTTGATTCATTAAAAAAAGCTCATGAGTCAAAAGACATTGATACTATTAAATCATCTTTAGAATCTATTAACGAGGCATGGAAAAATGCTTCAGAAGAACTTTATAAAGCCCAAGCAGCTGCTGGTGGAAACGGTGGACCTGAGGCAAAAAGTTCGGGTAAATCAGAAAAGAAAAATGATTCTTCTGATGATGTCCAAGATGTAGATTTCGAAGAAGTTAAATAATATTTAACATACAGTTGATATTTTCAAAACGCATCTTATTTTTGATGCGTTTTTTGTTTTATAATTTTAGGTATGGACAAATTAGATTTATTAAATAAATTAAACTCACTAAATAAAAATTCTTTAGAGAAAACATTGGAAATAGAATTTATTGATGTTGGAGAAGATTTTTTGATTGCTAAGATGCCTGTAACCTCTAAAGTACATCAGCCCGACGGAGTTTTACATGGAGGAGCAACCGCTGCATTGGCTGAATCAGTTGGTAGCGCTGCTTCATATTTTTCCATTGATAACAATAATCAAATGATTAGGGGAACTATGATTTCTGTAAATCACTTAAAGGGAATATCTAAAGGGTTTGTTTATGCGAAAGCTTCACCTGTTCATAAAGGAAGAACAACACAGCTTTGGAAAATTGAAATTAAAGATGAAAACGATAATTTAATATCCTATTGTAAACTATCTACCATCATATTTAATAAAAAATGACTTATGTTTATCGAAAATGTTTTAAAAGTTAAAAATGAAGGTTGGAGATATTTTATTGGTTGTATTATCATTTTTATTATTACCCAAATAGGAAGTATTCCTTTTTTAGTAGCTATATTTTCAAAAATTGGGGCATCTGGAGCATCTAATTTAGATGTTAAAAATATGATGACGGTATTGGAACATAGTAATCTGACTTTATTCTATGTATTAATACCTTATGTATTTGGATTTTTTGGTATTTTATTGGTTACCAAATCACTCCACAACCAAACTTTCATTTTACTAACCACTTCAAGAAATAAAATCAATTTTTCTAAAATCTTAATTTCCTTTTTAGTTGCTGGTTCCATTATTATTTTCTCTGTTGCAATTGGTTTTTTCATTTCTCCTGATCAATATTTGTATAATTTTAATTTTGAGAATTTTTTAACCTTATTACTTATATCCTTTTTGATGATTCCTTTACAAACCAGTTTTGAGGAATATTTATTTAGAGGATATTTAATGCAAGGTTTAGGTGGGGTTTTTAGAAATCGTTGGATTCCATTAATTATCACTTCTTTTCTTTTTGGTTTGTTACATTTTTGGAACCCTGAAGTGTCTACCTTGGGTACTATTTTTCTCTTTCATTACATTTTAACTGGTTTTTTCCTTGGGGTTTTAACTATTATGGATGATGGTATGGAACTGGCTTTAGGTTTTCATGCAGGTAACAATATCCTCATCTCTTTACTCATTACCGCTGACTGGACAGTTTTGCAAACGGATTCTATTTTAAAATTCATAGGTGACCCTAAAATGTCTTTGTCAACAATACTACCGATCATTGTATTATACCCATTAATATTGATTTATTTTTCAAAAAAATACAACTGGGAAAATTGGGAAAAAAAGATTTTAGTTAAATTTGAGGATAAGAGCAATAAAGTATTAGAAAAATAGTTTAAATATTATGGCATTAAATAAAAATGGAATTTTTGCATGGGCTTCTTTCATTCTTACAATCTTAGGCATTGCTCTTGTTCTTTTAGGAGTTCTTAAATATCAAGATTATGCTATAGGGTTTTCAGTCGTTGGAATTGGTTTTATATCAATTGGTTGGGCTTTCAATGCTCTTAAGGGTAGAGTCTGATTTTAAATCATTTTTTTTACATCAACCCATTTATCAAAATCTTTTTCTGAAACGTATCCTAGCCTTAATGCTTCCTCTTTTAAGGTTGTCCCGTTTTCAAATGCACTGTTTGCGATTTCTGCTGCCTTATAGTATCCTATTTTAGCATTTAGAGCGGTAATAAGCATCAATGAGTTACTTACTAGGTCATCTACTCTTTTTTTATTTGCTATTAAGTCTTCTAGACAATTTATATTGAAACTAGAGATTGCATCAGCCAATAATGTTGCAGATTCAATCAAATTTGAAGCTATTAATGGTTTATAAACATTAAGCTCAAAATGACCTTGCATTCCACCAAGTGTGACTGAGATATCATTACCGATCACCTGAGCACAAACCATTGTCAGTGCTTCACATTGTGTTGGATTGACTTTTCCAGGCATAATTGAACTACCAGGTTCGTTGACAGGAATGCTAATTTCTCCAATTCCAGATCTGGGTCCTGAAGCCATTAACCTTATGTCATTTGCAATCTTATTACAAGAATTAGCAATAAGTTTTAAAGCAGAATGAGTCTCAACCAGAGCATCGTGAGCAGCAATTGATCCAAATTTATTTTTAGCTGAACAAAAATTGTATCCAGTAAATTTCGAAATATATTCAACAGAAGTCTGGTCATAACCGCGTGGGGAATTAATTCCTGTTCCTACTGCAGTACCACCAATTGCCAACTCAGAAAGATGATCCAAACAATTTTTAAGAGATTTAATTCCGTGCTCAATTTGGGAATGATAACCGGAAAATTCTTGCCCAAGGGTTAAGGGGGTTGCATCCATCATGTGAGTTCGTCCAATTTTGATGATGTCTTTAAATTCTTTTGATTTTCTTAGGAGTGTTTTTTTAAATTCTTCAATTGCAGGAAATGTTTTTTCCATAAGGATTTTATAAATGGCAATGTGCATTGCTGTAGGGAAAGTATCATTTGAAGATTGAGACATATTCACATCATCATTGGGTGACAAAATCTTTTTTTCATCCAGATTTTTTTTCTCAATTATTTGGGCTCTGTTTGAAATAACTTCATTTAAATTCATGTTTGTTTGAGTGCCAGATCCAGTTTGCCAAATAACAAGTGGAAATTGTTCGTCATGTTTTCCTGCTAGGATTTCATCACAAACATCAGAAATTAGATTCCTTTTTTTTAATGACATAACTCCCGAATCATAATTAGCATATGCAGCAGCTTTTTTTAGAAAAGCATAAGCATGTATAATTTCAATAGGCATCGAATTTGGTTTTCCAATTTTGAAATTATTTATAGATCTTTGAGTTTGAGCTCCCCACAAACACTCAGCAGGAACTTTTACTGAACCAATTGTATCTTTTTCCGTTCTGTAATTCATATTGATGCAAATTTACTACAAAAGGTTAACATTTAATATTTTAAGTTGTTTACAAAAAAAGTAGAGATCATTGATCTTTTAATTATATTTGAGATTTATATGGAATTTGATCAATATTTAGGGTTTATTCTTTTTTTAACAGTGCTTACAATGGGTTTTTGGTTAATGATACTTTTATTAACTTTTATAATTCCATACTGGGTAACTGGATCATTTATTGAAAGAATGAAAGAAATTAGAGATAAGTTTAAAAAATAATTTATCCTCCAAAACCTTCTCCTCCAAAATCTTCATAATTTGGAGACCTTCTGTTTTGTCCTTTTTTCTGGTTAAATCTGTAAATTAAATTTAAACTAAAGCTTCTACCGCCTCTCCAGCTTTGTTCACTGTAAGTTTTAAAAGTTTCAGAGAGTGTTTCAAGTCTCCACTTTTGAGTGTCAAAAATATCATTAATTTGAAATGTTAATGTTATTTTTTCATTTAAAATATCTTTACTAAATGCTGTATTAGTACTTATAGATGCTTTTGTTTTAGAGATTGCAGTTTTACGTGGCCCCCTGTAACTTAATCTTGTCTGCCAATCGACAGAGGAGAAAAGCTTCAAGTAATTGTTTAATCTTCCTGTCCAAACTAAATTTTTTGAATCATAAATGATTCCTTTATAACTACCAATTATCTCGGATTGATAAAAATTAATATTACCACCTATTCTCCAATTTCTTGAATGTGAATAATTCGTGTTAAATTCAATACCAATTTCTTTTTGTGTTGATAAATTAATAGGGCCTCTTCTGATTACTGGTACAAGAATGTCATTAACTAAAACTGAATTTCCGGTTGCTTCATTAATAAATTGAAATATTTCGTCAGATTTTTTGTAATATATAGACCCATTTAAAGTAATTTTTTTTAATCTTTTCAAATAACCTAAGTCAATTCCATTGGAATAGCTAGGATTCAAATACGGATTACCTTGGAAGAAACTGGTTTCACTAGATCTGGAAGGGAAAGGATTTAAAAAATACGACCTTGGTCTACTTATTCTGCGATTGTAACCAAGGGTTATTGTCTCATTTTCATTTAACTCATATGCCAAGTTAATAGTTGGAAAAAGATCATTGTATTTTTTTGTGCTTTCGCTACTGGTTTCTAACTGTTTTACAACTGTCTTTGATTCTTCAAACCTAAGACCAAATAGAAATGAAATCTTATTTTTTTTATTTCCATATTGAGAATAATAAGCATTAACTTTTTCATTGTAAAATAAGTTATTGCTAAGATTGGTATTTTTAATAAATTGTCCACTGGAATTTTCATCCTCAACCAAATAATCTGTATATATATATGTATTGCTTCTTCTATACCCTAACTCAAATTGCCCATCGTCATTAAATGGTAACACATAATCAATTTTATACAATTCTCTTTCTTGATTTTCATCAGTTTTTACCTTTTCACTAGGATATTTTATAAAATTAGGATTTGATTGTGTGTTGGAGATAAGACTACTTTCTAATTCATCTGATTTTTCTTTTTGAAAATCAATTGTAAGATTACCTTGATTTTTGAATTCGTGTGAAAAATTTAAAGATAATTCTTTACTGTTGTCAATTTCATTTTCATTCTCATTTCTTTGAGAAGATTTTTTTTCTCCCTGAAAATTCTGATTTATGTTATTAGTTGTCGTTTGTTCGCTATCGCTGTCTCTAGTTAAGTATGAGACAACTAAGCTGGTTTTTTCTGTAAAGAAATATTCGATCCCTGTATTTTGATAATAAGAATCTCTCTCTGTATCTCTTGTTCCATTTTCATTGAGAAAATTATTTTGCAGACCACTAGTGAAGTACTCTGTATCGCTGAAAGAAGGGTTTTCATAGCTTCTTAAACTATATCCAGTGTTGGTAAAAAGGTTTATTTTTTTTGTTCTGTAATTAATGTTTCCTGAAAGTCCATATGATTTTGGATTGCCAATATTAGAACTCAAAGAACCATTAAGTCCTTTCAATTTATTTTTTCTCAATACAATATTTATGATACCTGCTGTTCCTTCGGCATCATATCTTGCAGATGGAGAAGTAATGATTTCAACTTTTTCAACACTTTCTGATGGAAATTGTTTTAGTGCATCATTACTACTTATTCCTACCAATCCTGAAGGTTTACCATTTATAAGTATTGTTACGCTTTGGTTTCCTCTTAGCGAAACGTTCCCATCTACATCAACAGCAACAGATGGTAGGTTGTCTAAAACATCACTAACACTACTTCCTCTTAGGGTTAAATCTTTTCCGATGTTGTAAACAGTTTTGTCAAGTTTGATTTCAACCTCAGTTTTTTCGCCTACAACTTCAACTTCGTCCAGTAAGTTTTCATTAATTGACATTTTTATAATTCCCAAAGAGGTGTTTTTTGAAACTGTAATTTCATTTATTAATTTTTCATTGAAAGAAATATATTCGATTTTGAAGTCATATAGTCCCCTAGAAACTTCAATTTCAAACTTTCCTTTAGAATCAGAAACTCCTCCATATTTTACAATACTATCTCCACTTTTATAAATTGAAACTGTGGCATACTCAAGAGGAATGTTTGTATCTTGATCAATTATATTACCAGTAACAATTATTTTATTTTGCTGTCCAGACATGATGATGCTAAATAAAATAAAAGAGATATTAATTAAGTTTTTCATATGCTTTATGACAATATCTTTAATAAATGGTTTAGTTGATGACCTCTAAAATTTTTTCAGGTGGATTTGCAATTACAGATTTTTTACTAGAAAAGAATATTGGTCTTTGAATTAAAGTGGGATTCAGCTCAAAAATTTGCAGTATTTCATTTTCAGAAAGTTTTTTGGTTTTAAAACTACTTTTCCAGAGCTTTTCTTGAGTTCTTATAAAATCTGTAATAGTCAAACCAGAGTTTTCAATTATCTTTTTAAATTCATTACGGTCAAGTTTGTTAATTAGATATAATATTATTTCGAAATCAATTTTATTTGACTTTAAGAATAATAAGCTCTCCCTTGATTTCCTGCATCTAGGATTATGTAATAGTTTATATTTCAATTTCAAATTTCTTTAAGCTTTTGATTAACTGGAGTGGTGTTTCAAAAATAATGCCATCAATTCCACATTTTTTAGCACCTGAAACATTAACAGGTCTATCATCAATAAATATACATTCACTTGGATTTAAATCATATTTTTTTAAAGTATGGTTGTAGATTTCTGGAAAAGGTTTCAACATTTGTATTTCGCCAGAAACAACGATACCTGAAAATAATTTTAAAAATTTAAATCTTTTTAAAGCCACAGGAAAAGTTTCAGCACTCCAGTTTGTTAGTGCAATTAAATTAAATTTCATTTTTTTTAATTTTTTGAGAATATCAACTGACCCACTGATTTCACCTTTTAACATATATTCCCATTTTTCATAATACATTTTTATTAAACTTTTATACTTTGGAAATAGTTTAATTCTTTCTTCAGTTGCTTTTGAAATAAGTTTTCCTCCATCTTGTTGTTCGTTCCATTCATTAGTACAAATATTTTCAAAAAACCAATTCATTTTTTTTCGATCACCTTTAAATTCATTTAAAAATACATACTCGGGGTTCCAGTCAACCAAAACTCCTCCCAAATCAAAAATAATTGTTTGTTTCTTCATATTAATTTTTCATTAAAAATGATTTTAAAAATGGATTTAAATTTCCGTCCAAGACTCCTGCAACATCATTTGTTTCGTGACCAGTCCTTACATCTTTAATGAGTTTATAAGGATGTAAAACGTAATTTCTTATCTGAGACCCCCACTCAATTTTCATTTTACTTGCTTCAATTTCATCTCTTTCTTTCATTTTTTTCTTCAACTCGATTTCATAGAGTTGAGATTTTAATAATTGCATTGCTTTTTCCTTGTTTTCTAATTGTGATCTAGTTTCTGAGTTTTCAATCATTATCCCAGTTGTTTTGTGTCTAAGTCTTACTGCAGTCTCAATTTTATTAACACTTTGACCCCCAGCACCACTTGATCTCATTGTCTCCCAAGAAATGTCCGAAGGATTAATTTTAATGTCTATTGAATCATCAACAAGTGGGTATACATAAACTGATGCAAAGGACGTATGTCTCTTTGCATTACTATCAAATGGAGATATTCTTACCAACCTATGAACACCATTTTCACCTTTTAACCAACCGAAACCAAAATCCCCTTCAATTTCTAATGTAACTGATTTGATTCCTGCTACATCCCCCTGCTGTAGGTCTAACTCTTTTAATTTATAATTATTTTTCTCTGCCCACATTATATACATTCTCATTAACATATTAGCCCAGTCACAGCTTTCTGTTCCACCTGCACCTGCTGTTATCTGAACCACTGCGCTCATTTCATCACCCTCACCAGATAACATGTTTTTAAATTCAACTTTCTCAAGGTGGTCAACACACTTCAAATAGTGTGAATTTAATTCTTCAATAGTTAGTTCATTGGACTTAAAAAAACCAAATAATACTTCTAGATCCTCTACTAAAGACTTTGCTTTACAAAAATCATCAACCCATTTTTTTAGCTTCTGAATTTGTTTAACTACTTTTTGAGCTTTCTTGGCATCATCCCAAAAGTTGGGATTAAGTGTAAGTTCTTCTTGGTTTGTTATTTCAAGTTGTTTAGCTTCTATGTCAAAGATATCTCCTTAGCGATTCAGTTCGCTCAAGGAGATTTTTTATTTGATCTTGATTAATCATAAATAAAATTTTGACAAAAATACATTTTAATACAATTCTAATTAATTAATTTTATAATAATATAATTTTTATGTACTCAAGATATATTGTATTTATTTTTTTACTCAATGCTTTTATCGTTTCATCTCAAGAATCAAATGTAAAAATTCAACATGATGGATTTTTTAACTTTACTCATGATCTTCAAAATGATAAAATTCATCTAACTGTTGATAAATTAAATTCGGAGTTTCTTTACGTGAGCTCTTTATCCTCTGGAATAGGGTCTAACGATATAGGCCTAGACAGAGGACAGCTTGGATCTAGTAGAATTGTAAAGTTCATAAAGTTTGGAAATAAATTAATGTTGGTTCAGCCAAATCAAAAATTCAAGGCAATATCTGAAAATTATGCTGAAACAAATAGTGTGGAGGAAGCTTTCGCAAAATCAATAATTTTTGGTTTTGAAATTTTAAAGAACATTCAGGATAGTTATATAATAGATCTGACACCATTTTTAATGCAAGATACCCACAGGGTTTCTGAAAGACTTAAAAATTTAAAACAAGGCAATTATAAAGTGGATTTGTCAAGAAGTGCGATGGAACCCAAACGTACTAAAGCATTTCCTGAGAATGTTGAGTTTGATGCTGTACTAACTTTTACAGGAAATCCAGAGGGTAGACTTATAAGAAGTGTAGTACCAGATGCATCCTCGGTTTCCGTTAATCAACATCATTCATTTGTTAAACTACCGGATGATCAATTCAAACCTCGTACTTTTGACCCAAGAAGTGGAGCATTTATGACCTCTTACATGGACTACGCTTCACCAATCCAAGAACCCATAACTAAGCGGATGGTGGTAAGACACCGACTAAGTAAAAAAAATCCTAAACTAAAAAAAAGTGATCCCGATAAGCCAATAATTTATTATTTGGATCCAGGAACACCCGAGCCAATTCGTTCTGCTTTGATTGAGGGTGCAAGTTGGTGGAACGAAGCATTTGAAGAAATCGGATATAGGAATGCTTTTCAAGTTAAGATATTGCCTGAAGATGCTGATCCTATGGATTGTAGATACAATGTAATCCAATGGGTTCACAGATCAACTAGAGGGTGGAGTTATGGGTCTAATGTTGTTGATCCTAGAACTGGTGAAATAATCAAAGGGCATGTAAGTTTAGGAAGTCTTAGAATTCGACAGGATTTTATGATTGCTCAAGCTCTGATAGAAAATCCTTTCCCAGAGGATAATAACAATTCTTCAATGCTTGAAATGGCTTTATCAAGAATTAGGCAGTTGAGTGCACATGAGGTTGGACACACTCTAGGCTTTGCGCATAATTTTGCATCCAGTGCAAATAATAGATCCTCAGTCATGGATTATCCTCATCCACTAATCGAATTAAAAAATAACAAAATAGATTTGTCAAATGCGTATGATACTGGAATTGGTGATTGGGATAAAGTTACTGTTGCTTACAGCTACTCAGAAATTGATGAAGAGGATGAAAAAGATTTACTAAATAAAATTTTAGTTGATTCTCAAAAAAAAGGTCTCAGATTTATATCTGATCGTGATGCAAGAGCGCAAGATGGATCTCATGCATATGCTCATTTGTGGGATAACGGAGCAAGTGCAACAGTTGGTCTAAATGAAATTTTAAAAATAAGAAGTATTGCTATTTCTAAATTTTCGGAGAACAATATTCGTGAGGGAGAACCTTACTCTAAACTTGAGGATTTGTTTGTTCTTTTATATTTTATGCATAGGTATCAAGCAGAAGCAACAGTAAAATTGATTGGAGGTATGGACTACAACTATGCAAAAAGGGGAGATGGACAATTAATTGTTGAAGATTTGGATTCAAGCATTCAACAAAATGCACTTTTGTCTCTTTTAACTTCAATATCAGCACAAAATCTAACTATCCCTAAGAAAATTCTTAAACTTTTGCCGCCAAGGGCATACGGGTATCCAAAAACTAGAGAATCATTTGGGGGTAAAACAGGGATTTCGTTTGATCCTTTTAGTGCTGCATCGACAGCTACAGAATTAGTGACTAATTTGCTTTTAAACCCTAAAAGGTTAAATAGAATTGTAATTCAAAATTCATTAGATCAATCAAAATTAAGCATCGATAAGGTTTTTGATGAATTAATCAAGCATACTTTTCAAAAAACACACACTGATTCTTATTTAAATGAAATTCAAAATCAAATAAACGTAGTTGTATTAATCCATATGCTTAGACTAAGTACTCACAAGGATGCATTTTCAAAAACAAAATATGAAGCTATAATTGCTCTGAAAAATATTGAGGATTTATCAAAAAAAATTAAAAATAAAAATAATAATTTTGATCAATATTTACATATCATCAAAGACTTTAATAAAAATCCTGAAATTTATCAAAAATCAGTTTCACCAAAAATTCCAGATGGCTCTCCAATTGGTCATTTTTCTTGTCAATAAATTTAAATAAATGGAAATCAATCTAATCAGCGATACAATTACAAAACCTTGTAAAAACATGATTGAAGCGATGTCAATTGCTGATGTTGGGGATGATGTTTTTAAAGAAGATCCAACGGTTAATAAGCTTGAAGAAAGATTATCTGAAATGTTTGGTATGGAATCAGCATTATTTTTTCCGTCTGGAACGATGGCCAATCAAACAGCAATTAAAATTCATACAAATCCTGGAGACCAATTAATATGTGATAAGTATGCTCACGTCTTTAATTACGAGGGGGGGGGAGTTAGTTTCAATAGTGGGGTGTCGTGTAAATTAATAGATGGTGAAAGGGGTATGTTTAAAAATAGTCAATTACTTGATGCAATCAATCCGCCTGATTTTTATCATAGTCCCAAAACATCACTCGTTTGCATAGAAAATACTACAAACAAGGGTGGTGGAGCATGTTGGGACATAAAAGAATTAAAAACAATTAATAAAACATGTAAAAAAAATAATTTGGCAATTCATCTAGATGGTGCTAGAATTTGGAATGCTTTGGTTAAAAAAAACGAATCACCAAAAGATTATGGATCTATTTTTGACACGATTTCTGTATGCCTCAGTAAAGGACTTGGTTGTCCTTCAGGTTCTGTTTTGATTGGAAGCAAAGAAAAAATAGATAAAGCCTTGCGGATTAGAAAAGTTTTGGGTGGTGGTATGAGACAAGTCGGGTACTTCGCTGCTTGTGGTTTATACGCACTAGAAAATAACATACAAAGACTTTCATTAGACCACAAAAAAGCAAAAGAAATTGAAACAACTCTTAATAAGTTAAATTACATTGAAAAGGTTGAGCCTGTTGAGACAAATATTATTATTTTTCAAATAAAAAAAGATATTGACTCAGAAACATTTTTAAAGAATTTGAATGAGCTAGGAATAAAAATTATTTCAATGGGTGGACCAAAACTTAGAATTGTGACCCATTTGGATTACAATGATAAATTACATGAAAGGTTTCTGAACATTTTAAAAGGATTAACATTTTAGAAATCAAATAGTTTTTTTAATTCTATTTAGAATATTTTGAAAAAAATTCAAATCATCCCGCCTTCTGCTAAAAAGATCCCAAAAAAACTCCAAAAGTTCAACTCTGAAAGAGTGGACAATTATTATTGGCTGAATCAAAGACAAAATCCTGATGTATTAGAACACTTAAAAAAGGAAAATGAATATTATTTGGATAATACTGCACATACCAAAAAATTTCAAGAAAAACTTTTCAATGAAATCAAATCGAAAATTAAGGAAGATGATGAATCAGTTCCTTTTTTACATAATGAATATTGGTACGTAACTACTTTTGAAAAATCAAAACAATATCCAAAATACTACAGAAAGAAAAACTCGAGGAACTCAAAAAAAGTATTATTAATTGATTGTAATGAATTAGCAAAAGGACATGATTTTTTTAATTTATCTAATTATAAAATAAGCCCTTGTAACAATTGGATGGCTTTAGCTATTGATAATTTATCTCGAAGACTTTATAACATAAAAATTAAAAATTTAATTAATGATGTGTATGTAAACGAAACTATCGAAAACTGTTCAGGTTCAATCGCCTGGCTAAATGACAGCTCTGCTTTTTTTTATGCTAAAAGAGATTCTAAAACTCTTAGGTCACATAAAATTTTTAAACATATTTTGGGAACTAATCCAAGCTCCGATCAATTAATTTATCACGAAAAAGACAATACGTTTACAGTAAATGTTTCAAAATCAAAATCAAACAAATTTATTATCATATCATCTTTCAGCACACTTACAACTGAATATCGTTTTACAGATGCAAATATTAATAATTCGGATTTAAAACTTTTTTCAAAAAGAAAACGAGGGTTAGAGTATAGTATAAACCATTATGGTAACTTTTTTTTCATCATCACAAACAAAGATAATAGTCACAATTATAAATTAATGAAAACTTCAATTGATAAAACTCAATTGAAATTTTGGACTACTGTGATTCCTCACAGAGATAATGTATTGATTGAAGGAATTGATATTTTCAAAAAATATTTGGTCATAAGTGAAAGATCCAACGGTCTAAGTAAAATAAATGTTAGAAAATGGACCAATAGTGAGAATTATTACTTAGAATTTGATAGCGAAACATACTCAATATTTACTAATACAAATATGGAATATAATACCAATTTGTTAAGATTGAATTATAGTTCATTTAATCAACCTAACCAGGTTATTGATTTTAATATGAACACTCGTAAAAAAAATATTTTAAAAGAACAAGAAGTTTTAGACCCTAATTTTGATAGTAAAAATTATAAATCCAAAAGACTTTGGGCCAAATCTGATGATGGTAATTTAATTCCTATTTCTTTAGTATATAAGTTGGGTAAAAAGAATGAAAAAAAACCATTGTTATTATATGGTTATGGGTCATATGGTCATACAATTGATCCAAGTTTTTCGATTACTAGGTTATCATTACTCGATCGAGGATTTATTTTTGCAATTGCTCACGTTAGAGGTGGTGAGTACTTGGGAAGGAAGTGGTATGAAAATGGTAAGTTAATGAATAAAAAAAACTCATTTAAAGATTTTATTGCGTGTGCAAATTTTTTGATATCAAAAAATTTTACAAGCAAAAACAAACTTTACGCTTACGGTGGCTCTGCTGGAGGATTGCTACTTGGAGCAGTCTTAAATATGAGCCCAAATTTATTTAATGGATTAGTTGTTGCTGTTCCATTTGTGGATGTATTAACTACCATGCTTGATGATACAATTCCTTTAACAACTGGTGAATATGATGAATGGGGAAATCCAAATGAAAAGCAATTTTATAATTATATCTTTTCATACTCACCATATGATAACATAAAAAAATTTAAATCTCCTAATTTGTTGGTAACTACAGGACTTCACGATTCTCAGGTACAATATTGGGAACCAGCAAAATGGGTAGCTAAATTAAGAGAGTTTAATTGTGGTAAAAATTTAATATTACTAAAAGTCGACATGGATAGTGGGCATGGGGGAGCATCTGGGCGCTATGAAGCTATAAAAGAAATAGCAGAAGAGTACTGTTTTTTGTTTGACCTTGAAAAAATATATAAATAGATATAAATTTGGTTGTAACAGCTTTTTTTAAGTAATTTGCCTACTTTAAAGATTAAACTTTAAATGAAAAAACAAGTTAAAGCCTTCAAAAATGCTCTAGAACTTATAGGGCAAACACCACTTGTAAAACTTAACAAAATAGTAAAAAATTTTCCTGGTAATTTTTATGCAAAAATCGAAGCATTTAACCCAGGTCATTCAAACAAGGATAGAATTGCGTTACACATTATTGAGTCTGCTGAAAAAAAAGGATTAATAAAACCTGGATCAACTATTATTGAGACAACATCAGGCAATACTGGTTTTAGTTTAGCTATGGTAAGTATCATAAAGGGTTATAATTGCATTCTTGCTGTCACATCAAAGTCATCTCCAGATAAAATCGACATGCTCAAATCTATGGGAGCCAAAGTTTATGTTTGTCCTGCTCATGTAGACTCAAATGATGAAAGATCATATTATCAAGTAGCTAAGAGGTTACATGAAGAAATTAAAGGTTCATTTTATATTAATCAATATTTCAATAAACTAAACGCAGAAGCACATTTCAACACAACTGGACCTGAAATTTGGGATCAAACTGGAGGAACCATTACACATCTTGTCGCTAGTAGTGGAACAGGGGGAACAATATCGGGTATAGGTAAATATTTAAAAGACAAAAATCCTAAAATTAAGATAATTGGTGTGGATGCATATGGTTCAGTTTTAAAGAAGTATCACGAGACTAAAGAATTCGATGAAGATGAAATTTACCCATACAGGATTGAAGGTCTTGGAAAAAATTTAATTCCAAGTGCAACTGACTTCGATGTAATCGATTTGTTTGAAAAAGTTAGTGACGAGGAAAGTGCTCATTCATCCAGAGAGATTGCTCTTAAAGAGGGTCTTTTTGTAGGTTATACATCTGGAGCTGCGATGCAGGCTGTCAAGCAATTAGTAAAGCAAAATTTTTTTAGTAAAGAAAGCAATGTTGTATTAATTTTTTGTGATCACGGATCTAGATACATGAGTAAAATTTACAATGACAAATGGATGTATGATCAAGGTTTCTTCGATTTCGAAAAGTCTGAAATTGAAAAACCAATCGAATATATTAAATAGCTTAATTTTTTAATCACTTTTAATGAAAGACTTATTTGATAAAATAGTTGAAAATAAAGGTCCTTTAGGTAAGTATGCTGAAGTTGCCGAGGGTTATTTCGCATTTCCTAAATTAGAGGGTTCCATTGGAAACAGAATGTATTTTAATGGAAAAAAAGTTATCACTTGGAGTGTCAATGATTACCTAGGTTTAGCTAATCACCCTGAGGTTAGAAAAGTTGATATTGAGGCATCAAAAAAATACGGCTCAGCTTATCCAATGGGGGCAAGACTAATGTCCGGACATACTGAACTTCATGAAAAATTAGAAACTGAGTTAGCAGATTTCGTAAATAAAGAAAAGGCTTATGTATTAAACTTTGGATATCAGGGAATACTATCAACTATTGATTCTTTAGTATCAAAAAATGATGTCATTGTTTATGATATTGATTCTCACGCTTGTATTGTAGATGGAGTTAGATTGCACGTTGGTAAAAGATTTACTTATCAGCACAATGACATTGAGAGCTTATGTAAAAATTTAGATCGAGCAACTAAAATTGCTGAAAAAACCGGAGGAGGGATTCTTGTAATTTCTGAAGGAGTTTTTGGAATGAGGGGAGAGCAGGGAAAAATAAAAGAAATAGTTGCATTAAAAAACAGATATAAGTTCAGACTACTTGTTGATGATGCTCATGGATTTGGAACTTTAGGTAAATCTGGTGCTGGTGCCGGTGAAGAGCAGGGGGTCCAAAATGAAATTGATGTTTATTTTGCAACCTTTGCTAAATCAATGGCATCCACAGGTGCTTTTATCGCTGCTGATGAAATGATCATTAATTACTTGAAGTACAACATGAGATCTCAAGTTTTTGCTAAATCTCTGCAAATGCAACTTGTTGAAGGTGCACTCATGCGATTAAAGTTACTTAGAAATTGTCCAGAAATTAGACAAAGTTTATGGACTAATGTTGAAAACCTTCAATCAGGATTAAGGAAACAAGATTTTGATTTAGGAACTACCCAAAGTTGTGTTACACCCGTTTTTTTAAAAGGTTCAATTCAAGAAGCTATGGTTATGGTTAGAGAACTTAGAGAAAAATATAGAATTTTTTGTTCAATAGTTGTTTATCCAGTTATACCAAAAGGACTTATTTTACTTAGACTTATACCAACCGCATCTCACAACATAGATGATATTGATGAAACACTTGAGGCGTTTTCCAAAATTAGATCTAAACTCAGTGATGGTACTTATCGAAAAATAGCTCAAAGAATGGGTGTTAGTTCATAATTATAATTAGACTTGCAAAAAAAAACACTAATTTTGGAATAAATAAGCGGGATGCCACCAAAAAAAATTCTGAACGCTAAACAAATTTCGACAATCATTTCCAGACTATCATTTCAATTAATTGAAGATCATAATGACTTTAATCAAACTGCCTTGATCGCTATACAACCTAGGGGGGTTTTATTTGCCAAAAGAATTTTGAAAATGTTAAATAAAAAATCTATAGACGTTGATTTAGGTATTTTAGACATAACATTTTTCCGAGATGATTTTAGAAGAAATCAAAGGTCCCTGAAAGCAAATAGAACAGATCTAAACTTTTCAATTGAAAATAAAACAATTGTTTTGATAGATGATGTTTTATACACCGGAAGAAGCATTAGAGCTGCATTGGATGCACTTCAATCATATGGGCGACCTAGCTCTGTTCAATTATTAAATTTGATTGACAGAAGATTTTCCAGAGAATTACCTATTCAACCTGATTATTGTGGAATTCAAGTTGATTCGAGAATGAATCAAAAAGTAATAGTAAAGTGGTTCGAAAATGATAATGAAGATTCAGTTTATTTAATTAGACACAATGACTAATAATTTAAGTATTAATCATTTACTGGGCATAAAATACCTAAATCAAAAAGATATAAATCAAATTTTTGAAACGACAGATCATTTTAAGGAAGTTATTAACCGAAAAATCAAAAAAGTCCCATCATTGAGAGATGTCACTATTGCAAACCTTTTTTTTGAAAATAGTACAAGAACAAAGATATCTTTTGAACTTGCACAGAAAAGACTTTCGGCTGATGTGATAAACTTTTCATCATCAGCATCTTCTGTTTCAAAAGGAGAAACTTTGATTGATACTGTCAATAACATTTTATCAATGAAGGTTGATATGGTCGTATTACGTCACCCTAGTCCTGGTGCTAGTGTTTTTCTTTCAAAAAATGTGAATTCTTGTATTATTAATGCTGGAGATGGAACACATGAACATCCCACTCAGGCCTTGCTAGATGCTTATTCCTTGAAAGAAAAAATAGGAAGTTTAAAAAATAAAAATATTTTGATTGTTGGAGATATTTTACATTCTAGAGTAGCAATGTCAAATATATATGCTTATCAAAAGCTTGGTGCTAATGTTAAAGTTTGTGGTCCAAAATCATTAATTCCTAAATATATAGAATCATTTGATGTCAAGGTAGAAACTAATTTTTTAAAAGGATTAAAATGGTGTAATGCTGTAAATATGCTTCGAATTCAAAGTGAAAGAATGTCAGATAGTTATTTCCCTTCAACAAGAGATTATGTTCAACAATTTGGATTAAATAAAAATAAATTGGATTCTATTAATAAAGAAATAATCATAATGCACCCTGGCCCTATTAATAGAGGAGTTGAAATTACAAGCGAAGTTGCTGACTGCGATCAAGCAATAATTTTGGATCAAGTCGAAAATGGTGTAGCGATTAGGATGTCCATAATGTATTTACTCGCATCGAAAATGTAAGTATGAAAATTTTAAGAAATAATCTATATATCATATTAGAAATTTCCCCTAGTGATGTGAAGTCTAATTTAATAACTGAGTTAAATATTTTATCTAGGGATAAAAATAATTTGATAATTGATTTTTCTAAAACTGAATTGCAAATTCATAAAGATTTTTTTAAAAAAATTATAAAAAAACAAACTCTAAATAAAAAATCTTTAGTTTTTGTTTCTGATAAATATATAAATTATGATGATTTGAATATTGTACCAACCTTAACTGAAGCAATTGATTTTGTTGAAATTGAGGAAATTGAAAGAGATATTGAAAGATTATGAAGCTAAAAATTTTAGGATGTTTTTCTGCATCACCAAGTAAAAATTCATTTCCTAGCTCACAAATACTGGATATTAAGGGAAATAAAATCCTAATTGATTGCGGAGAAGGAACTCAAATTCAGCTTAGAAGATATGGAATTAAATTCTCAGAAATTGAAAATATTTTTATATCTCATTTACATGGTGATCATTTCTTTGGATTACCCGGTCTAATTTCGACTTTTAGATTGTTAGGAAGAACAAAAGAATTAAATATTTTTGGACCTAAAGGGATAAGAAAAGCTATTGAATTACTAATGAAATTAGGTAAATCTTGGATTAATTTTGATTTAAACTTTGTAGAGCTCGAAGAAAAAAATACTGTTAAGCTCAAAGAAAACGATTCTTTCTCAGTTTCCACAATACCTTTAAAACATCGAATTTATACTAACGGGTTTCTATTCACTGAAAAAAACATCAAAAAAAAAATTAAAATTGAAAAAATAGAAAAATTAAATATTGATAAGTCACTTTACAATAACATCTCTCTAGGTAAAGATGTTATACTGGACGATGGAACTAGGATATTAAATAAAGATTTAACTTATCCACTGAAAAAGGATATTGTATATTCATACTGTTCTGACACATCTTATTCGAAGGATATAATTCCATTGATTGAGGGATCTGATTTGTTGTACCACGAATCAACTTTTTTGGAAAAACACCTTGAGCTAGCAAAAAAAACAAAACATTCCACTGCAGTTCAGGCAGCAAAAATTGCTAAAAAAGCAAATTGTAAGAAGCTTTTACTAGGACATTTTTCATCTAGATACAAAAACCTGGAAGATTTTAAATTAGAGGCGGAAACAATTTTTGATAATGTTGAATTAGCTAAGGATGGCAAGGAGTTTGATATTTTATGAAATATTTTTAAATTGATGTCATATGTCTAAAGACCTGGGTAATTATAGAAAGTCATATATGAAGGGTGAATTAGTTGAAGAAAATTTACCCTCAAATCCTATGGATCTTTTCAACTCTTGGTTTTCAAATGTCGATTCAAAAAAAATTGAAATTGAACCAAATGCAATGTCACTTTCAACAGTAGGACCAGATAAATATCCAGGAACTAGAATAGTTCTATTGAAAAAAATCACAAAAGATGGTTTTGTTTTTTTTTCCAATTATGATAGTACAAAAGGAATTTCGATAAGTAATAACAATAGAGTTTGTTTATCTTTTTTTTGGTCTAGTCAAGAACAACAAGTGATTGTTAAAGGAAATGCTTCCAAAATAAATGATTTAGAATCAACTGAATATTTTAATTCTCGTCCAATTGGAAGTAAAATAGGAGCTATTGTTTCAAATCAAAGTCAGATAATACCCTCTAGGGAGTACTTAGAAAAAAAATATGAATCTATTAAAAGTAAAAAAATAAATATTAAAAAACCAAAAAACTGGGGAGGCTACTTAGTGGTTCCTATTTCATATGAGTTTTGGCAGGGTAGGGACAATAGATTACACGACAGAATAATATATCAAAAGAATAATAATTTATGGGACTTTAAAAGATTATCTCCTTGAAAAGGCTTATTTTAATAAGACATGCAAAGTCGTCTTGGGAATATAATGTCAACGATATTGAAAGACCACTTTCAAAGAGAGGGATTGATGATGCAAATTTAATGACTAAAATTTTCAAAGAGTTATCAATTAACGTGCAGTATATATATTCAAGTAACTCCAAAAGAACACTTCAAACATCAGAAATTTTTATTAGAAATTTAAAACTACACAAAATTCCCTTTTCTAAATCCAATCAACTTTATGATTTTTCTGGATTAAAAGTTGAATCTTTTATAAAAAAATTAGATTCAAATTTAAATTCCGTAATGATTTTTTCTCATAATAATTCATGCTCAAACCTATTGGAAAAATTTACTGGTAATTATAAACACGTTCCAACTTGTGGAATTTTAATTTTTGATTTTGATGTATATTTATGGTCTGAAATTTATAAAGGTAAGTGTAATAGCTACTTTCCCAAACAATTCAAATGAGCAGATTAGTAAATAGGTATATCAATAGAGAGATTAGCTGGTTACAGTTTAACGAGAGAGTATTACAGGAAGCTGATGATAGTGATGTTCCACTGATTGAAAGAGTTAGATTTTTAGGGATTTTTTCAAATAATCTTGACGAATTTTATAGAGTTAGATATGCTACTGTCAAAAGAGTTGCAGTTAGTAATGATTCTGGGAAAAGAATTTATAAAGACATATCAGCCAAAAACCTTTTAACAAAAATCACTCAAAATGCAATACTTCTTCAGGAAAAAAGTTTTAAAATTCTTAATAAAATAATAGATGAATTAAAATCAGAAAAAATATTTTTTGTTAATGAAATAACTATGCTCAAGTATCAAAAAAAATTTATTTCATCCTATTTCAATGATATCATAAGTCCTTCACTTGGAATTATTGTCTTAGATAATATTAAAAAAATACCAAACCTTAAAGATAACTTATCTTTTCTGATGATTAGGATGAGGCTTGAAGATTCGAAAATTAAACATGCCATTATTCATTTTCCTAAAAGTTTGAAAAGATTCATACAATTGCCCTCTGAGGATGAAAACACTTATGTTATCATGATTGATGATGTAATTAGGTACTATTTAAAAAAAATATTTAAAATATTTAAAATAAAATCCATCAGTGGAAATATGATTAAAATCAGCCGAGATGCCGAGCTTGATTTTGACGATGATATTTCTAAAAGTTATTTGGAAAGAATATCTGAAAGTATACAAGAAAGGTATTCTGGTCACCCTGTAAGGTTTGTATATGACTCTAAAATACCAAATGATACACTAGATTTTATTTTAAAGAAAATAAATATTGATACTGAAACAGACAGTGTAATTCCTGGTGGAAAGTACCACAATAGACGAGATTATATAGATTTTCCAAGCCTCAATAAAAATAAGTTGACCTATAGTGCTCTCAAACCTTTAAAAATCAAAGGGTTTAATTTAAAAAAAGGTATGTTCAAAAAGATTTTTAAGAGAGATTATCTTTTGCATACACCTTACCAAAAATTTTTATATGTAATAAATTTTTTATTGGAAGCGTCTATTGATCCAAAAGTGACTAAAATATATATTACAATATATAGACTATCTAAATTATCAAAAGTTGCCAGTGCTTTAATTAATGCTGCAAGAAATGGAAAAAAAGTATTTGTATTAATCGAGCTTCAAGCGAGATTTGACGAATCAGCAAATATCAAGTATGCAAAAGAAATGCAATCTCAGGGAATTAAAATTAGTTATGGCACACCAAATTTAAAGGTGCACAGTAAAATATGTGTAATTGAAAGAAAAAAAGAAGACGGTATCAGTAAATATGGATTTGTTAGTACAGGAAATCTAAACGAATCAACTGCAAAAATTTACACTGATATGACATTATTTACATGCAACAGTAATATTTTAAATGAGGTTAAGTCTGTTTTTAACTTTTTTGATGCTAACTATAAAAAATACAATTTTAGAAATCTCTTCATTTCACCAATCAATACTGAATCTAGATTCAAAGGATTGATAAGAAACGAAACAAATAACGCCAAAAAAGGTAAACCTGCCTGGATAAAAATTAAAATTAATAATATAACCAGCAGAAGCATGATAAAAGCTCTTTATAATGCAAGCAGAAATGGCGTTAAAATTCAGTTGATTGTAAGGGGAGTGTGTTGTCTTATTCCCAACCAAAAAGGAATGAGTGAAAATATTAAAGGAATAAGTATAATTGACAGATTTTTAGAACATACTAGATTTATGATTTTTTGTAATGGAGGAAACAATAAAACTTTTATTTCATCAGCTGATTGGATGACCCGAAACCTGGAAAATAGGGTAGAAGTTACATGTCCTATTTTTGATGAAAAAATAAAAAATGAGATCATGGATGTTTTTAATATCTATTGGAATGATAACCTAAAGTCTAGATTTATTAATAGTGCGAGAGTAAATAGTTACAGAAAAGACAAGAAACCAAGATTTAGATCTCAATCGGAAATTTATAATTATTACAATAAGAAAAAAGTTGAAAACGTCTTATAAAACCCTAAAGTTTGCTTCCATAGATATAGGGTCGAACGCTATAAGACTACTAATTTCAAATGTTTATATTATAAGTAACAAACATCCTGAATCAACAAAAAATTCACTTGTCAGAGTTCCAATCAGATTAGGAGAAGATGCCTTTAATTATGGAAAAATTCGTGAAGAAAATATTATACGATTAATTGATGCAATTAAATCCTTTAAATTGTTAATGAAAGTTAATAATGTTAAACAGTATCGTGGATATGGGACTTCTGCATTAAGATGCTCAGAAAACAAAGTTGAAATATTGAACCGAATAAAAGATAAAACTGGAATTGAAGTTGAAATTATTGATGGTAATAAAGAGGCTAAATTAATTACTAAAAATAAAATTTTTCAAAATGATAATAAATTATTTTGTCTAATCGATGTTGGTGGTGGTAGTACAGAGCTTACATTGTTAAAAAATAATTCAATAATTAAATCAAAATCATTTAAAATAGGAGGTGTTAGGCTCATAAATAATCTAGTAACAAAAGAAATATGGCTAAGCTTTAATACTTGGATTAAAAAAAATTTATCTAATATGTTAGGTGTTTCTGTTGTTGGTTTTGGTGGGAATATTAATAAAATTTTTAAACTTTCTGGAAATAATATAGGGAAACCTCTTTCTTTAAAAAAAATAACCTCAACATTGAATAAACTCGAGTGCGCTACTACAGAGGAAAAAATTTTAAATCTTAAATTGAACCCTGATAGATTAGACGTTATTGTACCTGCTGGAAGAGTGTATGAACATATACTTAAAATAATGTCAGTCAGAGAAATTGAGGTTCCAAAGGTTGGGTTAGCCGACGGAATGATTTCTGAGCTTATTGAAGAATTATAACCCTAACTTAAACTCTTTTCTCATTTTTTCAATGATTGGATTAATCTCCTTCATTTTATCAAATTTTTCCTTACTCGAATAAATAAACTTTTTTTCTTCTAATTTATTTACAATAACCTTGATTTTTAAAAAATCATTTTTTAATTTTTTTGATAAAAAACTAATTATTTTGTGTTTATTTTTTTCTAATTCTGTTTTGTTAATATTGTTTGAAACTGTGTAGTGAATTTCATTAACATTCTTAATAAAAGGTTCACTAATTTGTAATATACTTGATAAATTTTTTTCACCATTTTTTTCAATTTCATTTGCAAACAAAATCCAATATTTAGATAATTGATCTTGATTAAACTCTTTATTGGAGGATTTATTAATTTCATTTTTAGAGCTTAATAAAATTTCATTTTCTATTTTTTTCTTTTCATGTAAACTTGATAAAGATAATCCTGATATGATTTTAGTACTTAAATTTACATTCCCTTTATTATTATTTTTTTTAACCTCAATTTTTTCAATTGTCTCTTCAATTTTTAAACTAGGTTGTTCTTTATTTTGTAGGTGTTTTTCTGAATCATTTATTTTTTTTTTTAATTCAAAAAGTGAACAAAGTTTCATTAAACATATTTCAACTAATAACCTCTGGTTTTTACTAGATTTGTATTTATTGTTGCAATCATCACATATTTCAATTGCATTTATAATTAACTCTAATCTCAAAGTTTGGCATTGTTCTTTATATTTATTTTTTAAATGTTCATCGTGTTCCAATAATATCTCAGA
>Ga0209036_1000157_pt1 | contig 27321 bp, 21 predicted proteins | sample MarorgKNORR_S2LV_3_FD_188222 | JGI IMG/M metagenome (GOLD analysis project Ga0209036, IMG submission 188222) | Marine microbial communities from the Southern Atlantic Ocean, analyzing organic carbon cycling - DCM_A/KNORR_S2/LV (SPAdes) (version 2) | ecosystem: Environmental > Aquatic > Marine >... | reverse complement strand
TTCCGTGACGACTTGTTCCTTGGTGAGAAAATCAGCCAGCTCCATGATATACCCAGCCCGGAATCCCGGTTCGGATTAGCTACCTTTTTTGCCCCTGCCAGACAAGCGCGAACTTCATTGCCAAACCTCCGGCCAATCCCCAAACTGACGCCACCCAAACATGTTTTTGTATTCAAGATTTGGAAAAACAGCCTTGGCAGCCGTGATACTGGGAGCATTCGCAAGCGGCTTAAGGGCGGAACAACCGGCGAAAATCCCGTCCGTCGACGTGGTGCTCGAGCGGAACATTAAGGCGCTTGGCGGAAAAAAAGCGATGAGCAAAATCAAGAATCGCGAGGCTCTCGGCAGAATCAAGATGCCGGCGTTTGGGGCCGAGTTGCCGGTTATCCTCCGGGCCGCCGCCCCAAACCGCGAGGCGATGGAGTTGACACTCGGCGAAGCCAGCGTGGTGCGGGATGTGTTCGACGGGAGCAAGGGCTGGACGGAGACTCCGGACGGAAATGTCATCCCGAAAAAGGAACGCGAGCTGATCAACAAAAAAACCGAGGCCGATTTTCATGCCGACCTGAACTACAAAAAGAACTATCCCAAGATCGAGCAGCTTGGCGTTCAAAAAGTCGCTGGCAGGGATGTTTATACGCTAAAGATGACCCCGAAAAAGGGCGATGCGGACACGTTCTTTTTTGACGTCAAAACGGGCATGGTCGCCGGTGTCGACTCGACCGCCGAGATGCAAAACATGGAGGTCAAAACCCGCGTGCTATTTCGCGACTACAAAAAAGTGGATGGCGTTCAGATTCCATTCACGATCGAGTTGGTCGAGCCCAAGTTTGCCGCGTTCACCATCTCCATCGAGAAAATCAGGCACAACGTGAAGCAGACTTCTGGTTGGTTCAAAAAATCCAAATGAACGAACGCGAATCCATTTGCGCCGACATCATCGACCAAGGGCTGGTGGCCATCGTGCGCGTGCCCCGCACGGAGTTGGCCTTGCCGCTCGCCAAGGCATTGGTGGCCGGAGGCATTCACGCCGTGGAGCTGACCATGACGATCCCGAACGCGCTCGATGCGATCCGCGATATCGACCGCGAGATGGGCAACGACATCCTGCTCGGAGTCGGCACGGTGATCGATGACGACACCTGCCGGGCCGCCATCGACGCCGGGGCAAAGTACGTCATCAGTCCCGTCACTAAGCCTTCGTTGGTTGAAGCCGCGCATGCACTCGATCGCCCGGTCATGCTTGGCGCATACACACCCACCGAGGCACAAACAGCCCACGAGGCCGGCTCCGATTTTATCAAGATTTTCCCGGCAGACACGCTTGGCCCGGGCTACATCAAGGCACTGCTCGCACCGCTGACGCACCTGCGTATCATCCCCACCGGCGGTGTCAACCTCGACACAATGGAGTCGTTCCTCGCAGCCGGCTCGGCCGCGCTTGGCATCGGCTCGTCGCTGCTGAATAAGGACATCATCGAGAGCGAGAATTGGCCGGAACTGGAGCGCTTGGCCAAGCAGCATGCAGACAAGTTGGCCGAGCTGAAAACCAAACTGCGCCGCTGATCGCTTGGCCAAAGGGCTTTACCGCCAGCACCGGTTTTGATACCCAATCTGCCGTGACTGAAACACAATCTATCGGTTTCATTGGTGCAGGGAAGATGGCAGCCGCCTTGGCAAAAGGCCTGGTCAATGCCGGCTTGGCCGCCCCGGAAAACATGATCGCCAGTGATCCGATCGCCGCCGGGCGGGAAGCCTTTGGCCAGGCGCTTGGCTGCGAGACGACCGATTCCAACGCCGAGGTGCTGGCCAAGGCCAAGGTCATTTTCCTGGCGTTCAAGCCGCACCAACTCGATGAGGCCACCGAACCGGTTCGTGACCAATTCACCGACGAACACCTCGTCATCTCCATCCTCGCCGGCGTGCGCCTGGCCAAGCTCGATGAGGCCTGCGGCCGACGCGCCCGTGTGGTGCGCGTGATGCCCAACACCCCGGCGCTGGTCGGCGAAGGCGCGTGCGGCTACGCGCTTGGCCAAGCGGCCACCGCGGGGGACAGCGAACTGGTGAAGCAACTGCTTTCCTCCGTCGGCATCGCCTACGAGGTGAAGGAGAATTTAATCGACGCCGTAACCGGCCTCAGCGGCAGCGGCCCTGCCTATGGCTACACCGTGATCGATGCACTAAGTGACGGCGGTGTCGCGGTGGGCCTGCCTCGGGACATTGCCACACGGCTCGCCGCCCAGACGATGCTTGGCGCCGCGAAAATGGTGCTGGAGACCGGCAAACATCCCGGCGAACTCAAGGACATGGTTTGCAGCCCCGGCGGCACAACCATCGAAGGCGTGCACGAACTCGAGGAGGGCGGCGTGCGAAGCGCACTCATCAATGCCGTACGTGCTTCCGCCGAAAGGGCAGTCGAGCTGGGTCAGGATTGATTATTGATGGCGTTTCCCCCTCCAACTGAAAAGCAGGCGAAGATCCTCTGGACTTCGATCACAGCGTTGGCGGTCGGCATCCTGCTGGCACTCATCGCAGCGCTGCTGCTCGGTGTGGCCTGGGTGGCCAACACATTGTCCGCGGTGCTGATCCCACTGGCGATCGCCGGCATCGTCGCCTACCTGCTCGATCCGCTCGTCGATTGGTTTCACAAAAAACGGGGCATGCAACGCCAGAGCGCGATCATTCTGGTGTTCACAATCGCACTGTTGCTCGTGGGCGGGTTGGTGGCCTCGATTGTGCCGGCGTTGATTGGCCAGGCAACCAAGCTGACGACTGAATTCCCAAAGAAAGCCAAGGTGTTTCAGCAAAAAGTCAGCAACCTGGTGAGTCCGGATACTTCAAACTCTTCCACCAATGCCCCCCCCGACACGGTCTGGTTTGAGACCTCAAAGGAGTGGGCAAAAAGCGTGGGCCTGACAAATGATAAGGCGCGGGAGATCACCGTCAGTGCCGTTTCCAAAATCTCCGCCTGGCTGCTGGAGCAGTTGAAAAAAGTGACATCGCTTTTCGGCTTCCTCGCCGGCCTCGCCCTGGTGCCAGTCTACGTGTTTTATTTCCTGCTGGAGAAACGCAGCATCAAGCGAAACTGGACCGACTACCTGCCGGTGCGCGAATCGAAGGTAAAGGACGAAATCGTGTTCGTACTGCACTCGATCAACGACTGCATGATTGTATTCTTTCGCAGCCAGGTGCTCGTGGCGATGTGCGTCGGAACGTTGTTGACCGTTGGCTTTCTCGCGCTGGGACTCGACTACGCCATCCTGCTGGGCGTCATGGCGGGGCTTCTCGGCATCATTCCGTACCTAGGCGTGGCGTTGAGTATTATTCCGGCGTTCATCCTTTCGATGGTACAATTTGTGCCGGACGGCGACTGGCTTAAACCAATCCTGATCCTCGTCTGGTTTGCCGCCGTGCAGGCGATGGAAGGCTTTTTTATCTCACCGAAAATCATCGGCGACCGCGTCGGACTGCATCCGTTAACCATCATCATCGCGATCATGATCGGCACCACCCTGCTTGGCGGCATCGTCGGCGGCGTGTTGGCAATTCCACTGACAGCGGTTTTGCGCACGCTCATGTTCCGGTACGTCTGGGTTGACCGCGTGCACACGAGCGGGGCCAATTCGTGATTCGGCTTTTAACCGGCTAAACAATCCATTAAGCACGCGGCGGCGTTTTTGTTTTGAGCGACAACCCACCAAAAACCAACCGGGCGAACAATGGCGGCGAGGAGCGGCTTCGGATTTATTTCCTGCCGAACCTGATGACCGCCGGCAACCTGCTGTGCGGGTTCCTCGCGCTCTGGTACATCGTCAAGGTGACACCGCCGGTGGGCACGGAGATTCCATTCGATGCGGAGACGATCATGCCGGCGCTTTGGCTGATTCTAGGCGCGTTCGTTTTTGATGGGCTCGACGGCCGGATCGCGAGGTTGATCGGCAAGGAAAGTCCATTCGGCCTCCAGTTCGACTCGCTGGCGGATATCATCTCTTTTGGCGCCGCCCCGGCGTTCTTGATGCAGCGGGTGATCCTACATGAATTCGAACGACTCGGGCTGGTGGTTGCCTCGGTGTATCTGCTCTGCGGTGCACTTCGTTTGGCCCGCTACAACTGCCTCGCCTCGATGCCCAACTCCGGTGGCAACAAGGAATTCCTCGGCTTTCCCATACCCGCCTCGGCGGCACTGGTCGCGTCATTGACGATCTTTTTCATTTGGCTCGAGGGCAAGGAAATGACGGACACCGTCTGGCGCTGGGTGCTGCTCTCGGTGCTCGTGTTTCTTTCGGTGATGATGGTCAGCGAGGTGAAGTACCCCACCTTCAAGACTCTCGACTTTCGCGCGCGGCGGCCGTTCACGAAATTTGTGGTTTTTGTGACGGGCATCGCCTGCCTCGTGGTGCTTTGGGAATACATCGTTCCGGTCGTGTTGCCGATAATCTTCACCGCATATCTCGTCTACGGTTTTATCAGGCCCAAGCTATCTCGGAAATTAAGGAGGGAAATTGAAGAGGAAGAATTCGACGAAATTTAGGCCGGGAGGGGTCGGTCGATGACCCCCGATCAATACGCCATGGCCATCGGTGCGGGGGCACTGACCGGCTTCATCTGCGCCGTGCCGGTCGGGCCGGTAAACGTCGCGATCATGGAGGAGGGAATTCACAGCGGCCGCAAGCGGGCGTTCATCATGTCTGCGGGCGCGCTGATCATGGAGCTAATCTACTGCGTCATCGCGTTTGGCGGTTTTGCCAACCTGTTTGACCACAAATTACTGCGCGCCACGGTCGAGTTGGTCAGCCTACTGGCCGTCAGCTTTTTTGGCGTCAAGTACCTGATGACGGACACGGTCGCAGTCCAGGGCAAACGCGCCAAGGTCGTCGAGCAGCGTCTCCATCCGCACACGGCTTTCTGGACTGGCTTTGTCCGCGTGCTGGTCAACCCAAACGTCCTCCTGTTCTGGATCATGATCGCCGCCGTGCTCCTGGCCAACGGCACACTGCAACCGGCCTGGCAAAGCCGCATGGCCTGTGCCGGCGGAGCCGGCCTTGGCATTGGCGCTTGGTTTACACTGCTTGTGATCGGCAGCGCCCGGGTTCGCAATCGTTTCTCCGACAAGACGCTCGTAAACTTTTCCCAAGTCTCCGGCATCCTGCTGTTGCTGCTTGCCGTCGTGATCGCCGTGCGATTGATCGGCACCGTGGCACAGGGCAACTGACCCGCTTGGCCAAGCGCACCCCACAAGAATGACCTCAATACGAACTTACCTGACTGGTATTCTTCTTCTCATTTCATTCGGGCTGACGTCTCTGGCGAACGCGGACTCTCGCCCAAACATTCTCTTCATCGCAGTGGACGACCTGAACGACTGGGTCGGCCACCTCGGAGGTCACCCTCAGGCCGAGACGCCCAATATCGATCGACTCGCACAGAGAGGCATCGCCTTTACCAGAGCCTACTGCTCCGCGCCGCTGTGCAATCCATCCCGCGTGAGCCTGCTGACCGGTATCGAGCCATCCAAATCCGGAGTGTACGGCAACGGTGAAAAATTCCGGGAAAAACTGCCCGACGCCGTCACGCTCATGCAGTATTTGAGGAAACATGGTTATACTGCCAAAGGTGGGGGTAAGATTTTTCACGGGGCCAACCGGCCAGGCGATACGGCATCGTGGGATTTCTACTTCAAGGCTGCACGCAGCAGGCTACATCAAATCCGGCTGGACAACCTGCCGCTAGAGGCCTGGGCACCGTGGGGCCCGGTGAAAAACAAGGATACCGACCTCTTGGACACAAAGGTCGTCAACTGGGCCATCTCCGAGTTGGGAAAAAAACACGACAAACCGTTTTTTCTCGCCTGTGGATTTACCAAGCCGCACCTGCCCTGGTACGTCCCGGAGAAATATTTCGACCTTCATCCATTGGGCAAAATCGTTCTCCCGAAGGTGCCGAATAACGACCGTGACGACCTGCCCGCGTTCGGCAAAAAACTGGCCCGTGAAGTACACGACGTCTCCGGTGCTCGAAATTTCGCCCAACATGGCGAGGACCACGACATGGTATTAAAGCACAACCAATGGCCTCGGGCCGTGCAAAGTTATCTCGCAACCATTAGTTACGTGGACGCTCAGGTCGGCCGCCTTATGCGGGCGCTGGATTCGAGCGAACATGCAAAAAACACCATCGTTGTTCTTTGGGGCGATCACGGTTGGCACCTTGGTGAAAAAGAGCATTGGCGTAAACACGCCCTGTGGGAAACCACCACCCGCACCACGCTCATCATCGACACGCCCGGTTCGGCCCATTCCGATGGAAGCCAATGCGCCCGCCCGGTCAGCCTCATCGATCTTTTTCCATCATTGGTCGATCTTTGCCGGCTACCCGAACTGGACAATCTCGACGGCAAAAGCATCGTGCCTCTACTGAAAGAACCGAAACGACAATGGCAGCGGCCCGTGCTCAGCACATTTGGCAAAGGTAACCACGCAGTCAGGACGGCTCGGTGGCGGTATATCCAGTACCACGACGGGGGCAGGGAGCTGTACGATCACAAAAACGATCCAAACGAGTGGACGAACCTGGCAAACGTGCCACACCACGGGGCAGTCATCCGGCGCCTGCAATCGGTCATCCGAAACCGAACCAAGCGATGAACGTCCCCCGCTTCGCCAAGCGCTTGGCCAAGGTCAGCCGGAAGCCTTTCCAAGCGCATCCAAAACGATGCCCGGCGTGAGCACCTCCGGCAGCATCTGCGTTTGCACAGTCGTATCCGGCGAATAAACCAGTACCAGCGGCACTCCCGCCCTATTCCACTTGGTCAACTCGCGCGTGATATGGTCCGGGCGCCTCGTGTAGTCAGCCCGGAATGCCTTGATGTTTTTATCCGCCATCACGGCCCGGACGGACTCGATATCGATGCTGGTTTTTTTGTTGGCGATACAGGTCACACACCACTTGGCCGTGAAATCCACCAGCACGGGTTGGCCATTTTTCTGTGCAGCGGCGACCGCCTCCGGCGACCAAGTGTGCCACTTGATTCCACCGGGAAAATCCTGCACCACGCCGGCTGACTTTGAATTCGGGTCGATCGGGTTGCGCCACTGCAACTGGCCCTCCAGACCGAACACCACGCCCCCCAGCGTCATCAACCCGGCCATCGCAAGCGCCAGTCCCTTGCGCCGAGTGCCTCGTTGAAAAAATTCACCGAACACCCAGAGCGCCATCGCCAGCAGAGTCAGAAAAATACCAAACCACAAAATCCGGTCGCCGTAATATTCGTAAGTCAGCATGAACAGCCACATCGCCGTCCCGAGCATCGGGAAGCCCATGGCGATCTTGAATTTTTCCATCCACGGCCCCGGCTTGGGCAAAAAGCGCAGCCACTTCGGATTCCAACTGAGCACGACATAAGGCAGTGCAAGCCCCACCGCCACGGCGATGAACATCAGTACGATTACGCCGCTCGACTGAGAAAACGCGAATCCCAGCGCCGGTGCCAGAAACGGTGCCGTGCAGGGCGTCGCCAAAATCGTCGCCAGCACGCCGTTGAAAAACGCGCCCCCCGCACCCTCCTTCGAGGCTACCGAGCCGGCCGCCACACCCACCGAACCCAGCGTGACCTCGAACAGTCCAAAAAGATTCAGTGCCACCAGCGTCACGAGGATCGTCAACAAAACCACGAACTGCGGGTTCGACATTTGCATTCCCCAGCCAGCCAGCCCCCCAGCACTTTTCACCCCGATCACGATACCGGCGAGGATCAAAAATGAAACCAGCACCCCGGCGCCGTACAGCAAACCAAGTAGGCGGACCCGCGCCGGAGATTCCTGACTTTGTTTCACAAATCCCAGAATCTTCAGCGAGATCACCGGCAACACGCACGGCATGATGTTCAGGATGATCCCGCCGAGGAACGCATAGAACAGCATCAGGCCAAACGACTGCTGTGGCGTCTCCGCCGTCGACCCGCCCGTGGCAGCGGGTTCGGTTGTTGTGCCGGCTGTTGGTGCGGGACTGTTGGCGTCCGCCGCGATCGGCAGCTTCACCTCGACCGCGCTGGTCTTGTCGCGATCCTTCAGGTGTAACACCAACAGACCGGCGACCTCGCCTGGCCAGTCGCCCTCAAATTTCATCACCGTTTTTTCCACGCGCACCCTGCCTTCGGCGGTGACGCTGACTTTGCTCTCCGGCGACAACTCGAACGGCTCGTACGGCAGTGAGAAAAAATCAGCGTCATCCTTCGCCTCACCGGGATCAAACTCTATGACCAGTTTCCTCTCGTCTTCCACAGCTTCGCCTCCCCACCAGGCCTTGGCGGAAGACTTGGCTTCGCTTGGCTTGGGAAGTTTTTTTTGCCACTGCTTGAGCACGTTGGCCGAGGCGGATTCCTTGGCCGCTTGGCCAAGTGCAAACTTGATGCTGACATCCTGGTCCCGCGGGACACACTGCTTCGCACACTCGAGCCACCCCACCTTGCCAGAAATCTCCGCTTGGCCAAGCCGCGCATCCGCAGCGATGGTCAACGGCACCAGCAACACAGTTTCGTCGTGATAGCCGTATCCGGTGGAGCCAAGCGACAGGAACTTTTCCGGAACCGGCCACTGGATTTCCCCGACCGTGATGCCCTTGGGCAGCGTCCACTCAACCGATGTTGGTATGCCGGCCGCGCCCGGGTTGAGCCAGTACGTGTGCCAACCCTTGTCCATTTTCAACTCAATGCCGGCCGTGATCGTCGTGCCCGGCTTGGCGGTGTCATGTGATAACAGCAGCTTGGCTTTGGTCGCCGGCCCAGCCGCACCCGCCTGCCCACCGCCGAACGTATTGCCAAACTGGGATTCACCGAACTGCGCCGGAGCATTCACACCGAGCAGCATGGTAACAAAAAAACTGAGAACAGTGGCCCTCATCGCGAATTAGGATGCCATCGCGGCTGGAAACGTTCAATTACGGACAGCCGCTCAAACCACCTCGGTCGGGCAACTTGGCAGGGATTTCAGGAAGATTTGGCCGTAGCGCTTGGTCAGCACGCGATTGTCCAGCACGACAACCATCCCGTTGTCGCTCCTGGTTCGGATCAACCGCCCGACGCCTTGGCGAAATTTCAGCACGGCCACCGGCAGGGAAAATTCCATGAATGCATTGCCGTTGCGTGCTTCGATCGCCTCGATCTGCGCCTCGACCAACGGATGATCCGGCACCATGAACGGCAGCCGCGTAATGATCACGTTTCGCAGTGCATCCCCCGGTACATCGACCCCCTGCCAAAAACTGTCCGTGCCAAACAGCACCGAACGTTCGTCTGCCTTGAACCGCTCGAGCATCGTCGATCGCGGCACGCCGGCACCTTGCACGAGACACTCAATTCCGCGCTCGCGAAAAAAGCCCTCCAACTCCTCAGCGAGTTCGCGCATCAGCCTGAAGTTGGTGAACAAAACAAACGCGCCACCATCGCTGAGATTGACAAAGTGGCGAATCTGCTTCGCCACGGCATCCCGAAATTCCGGCTCACGCGGATCCGGCATCTTGCCGGCGATGAACAGTTTCATCTGCTGCTCGTAGTCAAACGGCGAACCGACCCGCACCGCCCGCACCGCCTCGGCACCAATCAAGCCAGCAAAATAATCGAGCGGGTTACCGCCTCTGGCCGGTTTTGACTGGCCGGTTTTTTCGGAGTGCACGTCACTCAGCGCAAGAGTCGCGCTCGTCAGGATGACCGGCGAACTGCACCGGAACAGTCGCCGCCGCAAATGTACCGCGACATCAATCGGCGCAGCATTCAGCGAAAGAGTCGTGTTGGCCTTGCCCGACTTTTCCACCCAGTAAACGTGCTCCTGCGAAGCCTGCGAAAGAAAAAGCAACACCCCCTCCCGCAGTTCACCGACTCGGCGATTGAACTCCGCCAACTCCTGCCCTGTATCTGCATCGTCCGTTTCATCTCGCAACTGCACCAACGCCTCGCGCACCCGCTGAAGCGGCAGAGTCAGCGAGTCGTCGATCAACTCGGCACGGCGCACGCGCAGCTCCTTCCACGACGTATTCTTGTTGGCTCCGTAGGTTCTCGACTTGGCCTGTTGTTCGCTGAGTTCGTCACAGGCGACCTCAAGCTCGCCAAAAAACTGCTCCATCGCCGCCTCGGCATCCTCGACCATGCGCGTCGCCTTGCCGGAACGCAACAGGCCAAGCAGCCCTTTGCCAGTCTTGGGATTCCACAACCGTTGCAGGTTGAAGCGCACCTGCCCGCTCGACACGCTCATGCCCATGTGCTTCGACGCCACGTGGCCAACGTTGTGCGCCTCGTCGAGGATCACGAAATCATTGTTGAACAATACACCCTCATCCTCGTTCGGGGCATCATCCTCGCGGCCATCGTCACCCAAAAGGCTGAAGAAAAGTGAGTGATTGAGCACCAGCACATCGGCCGAGAGTATCCGGCTGCGTGCCCGCTGGTAAAAACAGGTCTGGCCAATCTTGGAAAAATCGGAATTGTGGCCACAAAGTTTCGTGGAACAAAGACCCCGCTCAGAGCAGACGAGATCCCATACTTTCGGGTCGGGTGTGATGTCAAAATCGGACAGGCTCCCGTCGGTCGTCTCCTTCGCCCAGTCGGTGATACGCTTTAGCTCCTCCATCTCGGGCGATGACAACAGGTTGGCCGCCTGCTGACGCGCGCGCTGCAATCGCCGGGTGCAGAGATAGTTGCCCCGCCCCTTCAGCATCGTAAACGAAAAATCCACCGGCAGGATTTGCTTGAGCATCGGCAGATCCTTCTCGGTCAACTGCTCCTGCAGGTTGATCGTGTGCGTGGAGATGACGGCTTTTTTGTTCTGGTTGGCCGCGTGCAGAATCGCAGGAATCAGGTAGGCCAAACTCTTGCCGACCCCGGTGCCGGCCTCGACGATCAGGTGTCGGCTTCTTTTCAGCGCCTCGGCAACCTCCACGGCCATTTGCTGTTGCTCGGCACGGAACTCGAAATTCTTCGCCTTCGACAACAGGCCGCTGTCGGAAAACATAGTCGTCGTTTCCTCGACCAAATCCACCCCCGATCCCTGCTCCTCGTCCACGAAACTAATCATCGCCACCCTCCCGCCGGACCACGACAGTCAGTTCGTTTTTGTTCTTCACCAACCGTTGGGCCGGCAACACACCGCCGAACGTCACGTTGGGATAAAGCAGGCAGTCCCTACCAAGGATAGTCCCCGGGTGAAGCACCGCGTTGCAGCCAAGCTCCGTTCGGTCGCCGATCAATGCCCCCAGCTTGGCCAAGCCAGTGTCCACTTTTTGGTTGGCCAAGCGCACGTTTACATTGCCGCGAAATAGTCGGTAGTTCGACAGCTTTGCACCGGCGCCAAGGTGCACGCGATAACCCAACACCGAATCGCCAACGTAATTAAAATGAGGCACCTCGCAGCCGTTGAACAGGATTGAATTTTTGACTTCCACCGTATGGCCCACGACACAGTCGTCTCCGACAATCACGTTGTCGCGAAGCGTCGCCCCGTTACCGATGCGGCAGTTGCGCCCGATCCAGACCGGCCCCTGAATCAACGCACCGGACTCGATCACCGTACCTTCGTTGATGAATACATTACCCCGAATCTCCGCTTGGCCAAGCACTTGGCCAAGCCGCTGCGGACGAAGGTTTGACGCAAGGTACCCGGCGATTCGCGGGACCGCATCCCACGCTTGGCCAAGCGATCGAAACAATTCCGCGTGCTCTGTTTGACGAAGGTCAAACAGCTCATCGGCACGGGGTATCTCGGTGGCAGGCTCCACTTCGCTTGGCCAAGGGGAAACAAAAAAGCCCTCCCGGCGGAAGGGCTTTTTGTGAATTGTTATTGCAACATCAGATCCTCGCGCTCGAGGAAGCCTGACAGTTGGCGGATCCGCGTCGGGTGACGCATCTTGCGCAACGCCTTGGCCTCAATCTGCCGGATACGTTCGCGGGTCACCTTGAACTGCTTACCGACCTCTTCCAGCGTGCGGCTGTAGCCATCGGACAGGCCAAAGCGCAGCTCGAGCACCTTGCGCTCGCGCTCGGTCAGCGAAGTCAACACGTCGCCGAGACGATCCTTGAGCAGGCTGTAACTCGCCATATCGGTCGGGTTCTCAGCGCTTTTGTCCTCGATGAAGTCGCCGAAGCTGGTGTCCTCACTGTCGCCCACCGGCGCCTGCAGCGAGATCGGTTGCTGGGCCATTTTCATGATGGCGCGAACTCGATCGACCTCGATCTCCATCTCCTCGGCAATCTCCTCCGGAGTGGCCTCGCGGCCGTACTCCTGCACCAGTTGCTTCTGCACGCGCATCAGCTTGTTGATGGTCTCGATCATGTGCACCGGGATACGGATCGTCCGGGCCTGGTCGGCGATCGACCGGGTGATCGCCTGGCGAATCCACCACGTGGCGTAGGTGGAAAACTTGTAACCGCGACGGTACTCGAATTTTTCCACAGCCTTCATGAGGCCCATGTTGCCCTCCTGAATCAGGTCAAGGAACGACAGGCCGCGGTTGGTGTACTTTTTCGCGATCGAGATCACGAGACGCAGGTTGGCCTCGATCATCTCGGTCTTGGCCTGATGCGCCTTGCGGGCGAAGTGCTGAAGTTCTTCGTAGGTGTTCAGGTAATCCTCGGCCGGCTTGCGGACGAACGCCTCGAGCGCCGTCAGTTTGCCTTCCTCGGCCTGCAGCATCATGTCCACCTGCGATGAACTCGGCGCCTCGCGGAGCTTCTCAATTGAGCGGAGGTTCTGCTGCATTTTGTCGTGGATGTTATCCGCGACCAGTGCCATCTCCTCGATTACCTTCTGCTTGAACAGGAACTTGGCAAAGTTCTTCTGCAGCTTGTCGTTAAGTTTGTTAAACTCGCCAAACACCTTCTCGGCGCGACTCTTGGGAGACTTGCGCCAGGCGAGGTATTTCTTGTCCACCTCGCCGTCCTCTTCGCGGACTTTCTTTATGAGGCGGTGCAGGGTCTTGAGGTGCTTGTCGCGAGTCTCGATCACCTTGTCCAAGGTTACGCGATCGAATCGCTCCTTCGGGGGATCGGCTGTCAGTTTTTCTGCCAGCGCGATGTGCTCCTTCGCGGTGAAGCCCAATCCGTAGAGAATCCGCTTCACTTCAAGCTCGGCGTCCTCGATTCGCTTGGAGATTTCCACCTCCTGCTCACGCGTGAGCAGCGGCACCTGACCCATCTGCTTGAGGTACATCCGGACTGGATCGTCGAGAATATCCAGTCGGGTCTTCTCGGCTTCCGCCGCGGACTCCGTTGGTTTTTGTCGCGGGGCAGCATCAAGTTGCTCCACGATCTCCACCTCGAGGCTCTTCAGTTTTTTCAGAATTTCCTCGAGTTTTTCCGGGGTCACCAGATCGCGCGGCAACGCGTCGTTGATGTCGCCCACCGTCAAGTGACCCTGATCCTGTGCGAGCTGTACGAGTTCCTTAATCTTCTCCTGAAGATTAAACTCCTCGTCCTTGGTGAAGTCAGGTTCCTGAGGCGGCGTATCCACCACCTCTTCGCCTTCGGCACCCTCCTCCTGTTCCTCAGCCGCTGCTTTAAGTTCCTCCTCCTGCTTGGGCTTGGTCTCCTTGGGAGTTGGTTTCTTGGCTGTTGCCTTTTTAACCGCCTTTTTGGCCGGTGCCTTCTTGACAGCTTTTTTGGCTGCCGGCTTGGCCAATGCTTTTTTGGCGGTTTTCTTGGCCGCTGATTTGGCTGCCGATTTAGCAGGGGCTTTTTTGGCCGCTGGTTTGGCTGCCGATTTAGCAGGGGCTTTTTTGGCCGCTGGTTTGGCTGCCGATTTAGCAGGGGCTTTTTTCACAGCCGTTTTCTTGGCGGCTGCCTTCTTGGCAGGGGCCTTGGCTGCGGTCTTTTTCACCGCATTTTTTGCGGGGGCTTTTTTCGCTACCGGTTTGGCGGCGGGTTTTTTGGCTGCTGTTTTTTTCTTCGCGCCAGCGGCCTTGGTTTGCGCGGATTTTGTGGCCTTTTTGGCCGGTGCCTTTTTTGTGGCGGTTTTCTTTGCTACGGTTTTCTTGGTTTTTGCTTTAGCCATTCCGTGTACTTGATCAAGAGGAGACACACTCCAACTTATGATGCAAGGGGGTGCCCCACGAACGCAGGACAGCCATCCATCTTCGCACAAACTGTACGGTGCGTCAAAGATGAAGGTTTCGTTTTTTTATTCAATCGGTTGAACACGTCGAGAAAAATTAGCTAAATGACTGAGGCTAAATGTTTTGCGATCTGTCAAACAGCACGCAACAACCAAGCTATCAGCCCCACTTGGCCAAGTGCAATAAGGCCAAGGGTCGCCCAAATCGCAATTTCTACCTTGCGTTGGCCCGCTTGGCCAAGCGGTGCCAGCCAAAACCGAAACTTGGCCGCACCGAGTTCAATCACATCCCCATTTTGAAGTCGAACGCTCTTGGCAACAGTCGCTCCGTTAACGAGCAGGGTCGCTTCCGGCTGGTGCTTGGCGACGATCCCCTTTTCCCCTGCATCCTCCAGCGTGAGATGATGCGGCCAAACACCCTTGGCCTCGATGCGGTGATGGCAATCATTCGATTGGCCAAGCGTGAAGGGAAAACGGCGCGCCTCTATCTGCTCCTCCGTTGCATCCCCGTCCAGCCGTTCGATGCGAATCTTCAAAAGATCTTGGAGTCGACCACGATGCGGTCACCGGGATAAATCAGTGCGTCCTTGGTCGGATCCTCCAACGCCGCCTCACAGTCCACGATTTGAACCTTGTTGTTGGCGCGAATGACCCGGACCTTGCGCTGGTTGGCAAAGTCGGTGAAGTCACCAGCCGACTGAATGGCCTGCGTGACGGTGATCCGGCCAACGTAAGGCTGACGGCTCGGCTGCCGCACTTCGCCGCCCACGAAATAAAATCGGTCGGCGGTACGGATAGTGACATTGATCGTGCGGTAAATCCTCGGGACATATTCTTTTTCCAGTTCCTGCTCGAGCGTGCCAATGGTCTTGCCGGCCGCCTTGATCTGCTTGTCGAGATACGGCGGGGAGATTGTGCCATCCTCGCGAATGCGGCAGGTGAATGGGACGGGCAACGTGCTCAATCCACTAAAGGATATGGTGATCGTGTTCCCCGGCTCCAACAAATCGGAGGAGGGTGCACCGCCGCCGTTGGGGTCAATCGTTGTTCCGGGGCCAGGCGTGGGTGGCGTGGGCGGGCCGTCGTTAACACATCCAGACATCATCATCGCCACGAACAGCAAACAACTCCATGACGCTATTTTACTAGTCGCCCGACCCAAACTTTTTTTTATCATTCCAACCAACAAACTCATCTCTTCTGCGACTTCAATACTTCGGATTCACATCCTCGCCGGCGGCATCCGCCTGGGCGATCAGTTTTTCTTCCTTGACATCCTTTTTATCCTCGACCGGTTCGTCTTCGGTTTCGCGACTCTTGTAGTAGTAGTCGTAGTAGTAGCCGCTGTAATAGTAGTAGTAGGAATCCTGCGAAATGTTGATGTTATTGAGCACAACACCCACCAGGTCGCCGCCGACCTTGATCACCATGTCCTTGGCCCGCTGGGTCATTAACTGAGGATACTTGCGGTACTGGACTACAAGCACACAGAGATCCACCGCGCTGGCCAACACGGATGCATCACTCACACCCATAATCGGCGGGGCATCAAAGAAAACATAATCGTACCGGCTCTTCATCTCGGCGACGAATTCCTTCATCTTTGCCGAGTTCAACACGCCCATGGAACTGCTGGGCAGCTTGCCGCTGGGGATGAAATGAAGGTTTGGGGACTCCGAAGTCTGAATGACCTCATCGAGTGTGTTTTGCCCTAGCAGTAGGTTCGTTAACCCGATCGTGTTCGAAACCTTAAAATAACGGTGCATCGATGGACGGCGCAGGTCGGAGTCGACAACCAAAATACGGTCTCCCATTTGCGCAAACACCACTGCCAAGTTGAACATGGTCGTGGTCTTGCCTTCACCTGCGCCACCACTTACCACGGTGAACGTGGTTTGATCCTCACTCTTGCGGCCGGCAAACAAGATGTTTGTCCGTAAGACTCGATACGCCTCAGCGTGCGGACTTTCGTCTCCTTCGTCCATGAGAGATCCAACGTTTTGTGGGATGACGCCCAGCACTGCTGCATCGAGTGCGCGCTCAACGTCGTCAATCGTCTTTACACTCGTGTCGAGATACTCGATGAAGAAGGCTAGGCCAACGCCAAGAATCAATCCCACGATCACGCCAAGGGAGATATTTAAAGGCACGTTTGGTCGCACCGCCCGTAACGGGGTGTCTGCCTTGTCGATGATTTCCACACTCGAAGTCTTTGGAAGATCCAGATCCACTTCCTCCTGCATGATGCGGAACAAAATCGTGTCTCGCATACGGGTCGTGTTGGATAGTTTACGCTTTGCATCAAAGTATTCACGACCCTCCTCCTGCACCTTGGCCTCCTTGGCCTTCGCGTCATCAACCGACTTTTGCAACTCTCTCACCTGAGCAAGGGATGAATTTACCCTTAATTCAAGCCCCGCAAGAATACCCTTAATACGGTTATCAATCTGCTGGTTCAGGCTTTCCATTGCCGCCTTCAAACTTTTGATCGTCGGATGACCTTCCCCCAAATCAATGCTCTTGTTAGCCAATGTTGTCTGACCGGTTTGATATTCACGGATCAGGGCATCCAACTGGGCATCAGGGTTCGCTGTCATTATGGATTCCCGAAGTTCCTCGAGACTTTGCTCCTGTAATCCCTGAAGAAGCGTGGCTTGTTGCGTGTAAAGCCCCTTGGCCGTAATTAACTCAGACTCATATCGCCGTACGATCTCCGGCTCCACGATGGAATAACTGTCTTCACCGGCCGCGTCGGAAATTCCCAATTTCGCTCTGAGATCGTCCACATTCGCCTGCATCGCGGTGATCTCATCGTTGGTCTTCTCCATCCGTTCCCTGAGCTTATCAATGCCTGCCTTCACACGTTCTTCCTGCAGACTGGAACGATAGTTTTCGTACTCTTTAGCCAACGCCTGGGCAATTTGCTGTGCCAAGTTTTTATCCCGATCGTAGGCTCGCAACTCAATGATGCTCGTGTTGCGGTATTGACTCACGTCAATCACCTTCTCCAGATGCTTGCGTGCCTCCACATCCGTTAACTGTTTTCCGCCATAATGCTTCTTCCACTTTTCCCTCAACTCACAGGATTTCACCACTTCATCCAGCACCTTTTGCGACTGAATTTTTTCGAACTCAGTCGAGATGAAGTAGGGGTCGAACGAACTTTGTGTCGCCTGCATTCCCAACAATGGTGCGATGTCCGATGTGTCCTTCTCAACCGCGATTCGGGAGAGGCTCATATACGTCTTGGGGATCAAGAATGTCACCACGGTGGTCGTGATGGCCGTGAGAAGAAAGACAAGCAGTATGGTAACAATACGCACCCTGATGATGCGCCAATAATCCAAAATATGAAGTTTGTCGGAGGAGTTCTCTTTTCTGGAAGTTGGTTCCATTTATCTTAATTCGAAAAAAAAGGGAGGCCAGATAAACATTTCTGGCCTCCCGTGCAAGGTTTTTGTCTTAAATTAATAGCGTGCCCCGATTCCGAAGGACACGTAGTTGCGCTCAAAGCTGCGGCGCGGAATATCGGAATCAAGTTCGTCGTAGTTGTAGGAGATTTCCGCCCAGATGCTCTCTGTAATGTTGTAAGAGAGGCTCGCGCCGAGAAGCAGCAAATCCTCCTCCTTGCCATCCAGTTTGTCACCACCACCGCTGATCTCGCCATTTTGGAAGCGGCCGGTCAACGTGCCATAAAGGTCGGGACTCAAGTCGGTAAAGCGATGCGTCAACTGGGCGTAGACTGCAGTGGTCTCCTGATCCGCTGCTTGCAAGTCGGTCGCACCCCGCATCAGCGTGACGCCGCCCACCAGCGTGCTGCTTTCTGCATACGTCCAAGTCAAGCGGGCATCAACGTATGGGCTGGTCTCATCGTCTGGAATAATCCCCGCCATGAGGTCAGCGTTGTGGTAGTCAGCGTATTGAACACCGGCACGAGCTTGCGCTTCATACTGGCTATCCAAGTAACGACTCACACCAACGTAGGCAAAGTGGGAGTAACTGTCGCGTGCGTCAGCCAAAAAATCCAAGCCGGGCACCTGCAGATCTGAGCCATCAAAATCAGTGGAGGCAAACTTGTAGCCCAAACGCAATTTCGTAAGCCGGTCAAGATTGTAGGTACCCGCCAAATCCACAGAGTTGTATTGGCGATTCAACAAGGCTGAGTGGTAATCCTCGTCGTAATCGAACAATGAATTTGAATAGCCAATTTCAGCTCCAAAGTTTCCAGTCAAATCTTGTGCGTAGCCGGCCTCAAATGTGTTGCGGATGTTGTCGCCCTCGGTGCGAAGCGGAAACGAAAGACTGGGGTCAAGCACTTCAGGTTCCTGCGCCACGACAAACGATTCCGAAAGTATCAGCCGTGATGACTCTGAAAACGCCTTGTTTAAGTTCAGTCCCAACTCATGGCCGTGATCCTGATCGTCGCCTGCGCGGTCGTTGTACCAACGAAGCCCATATGCGTAACCGGCGTTGATCTCGAGATCGGTGCCCTGACCGTAACTCAGGCTCAAGCCCGGGCTGACCTCAATGCCCCAGCTCTCTTCCGCGAGATCATCAGGCGAAGTCGTGTAGTTGTCATCGTAAAAACCTTTCAGGGAAGCGCTAACTTCCCAGAGTTTTCCATCGGCGGCTTGGGCCCCGGCAACACCCAACGCCGCTACACCCAAAGTAATCACTCTCTTTTTCATATGCTGATGATTGAAGCCATTCCGACGCCAACGACCCCCGCTGAGGTCGGAAGGACGGACATTCTTCGTTTCAAAAAAGATACTGTCAACATCAATCAACGGTTTTCTACGTATTTTTATCCGTCGTAAAATCCCCGCCTTCACACGGTTACGGTGCGGTTTCCGGGACAGCGAATAACAGCCATTGTTGAGGGAAAAACTCATCATCCACCCCCAAAAGAGGAAATCCATCCGGCAACTCACCGTTTATCTGCATGTTCAACACAAATCGCTCCCAATTCGAGGCGTTATCTTTTGCAAAAACCCGGCTGACGTAACGCTGATCTGTCGTCATTTCGGTTAAATACAAGCCCCGTATCGGCCGAAAATCGTCATTCAACGAATAAAAATCCGGCTGCACCGTTCGTGTCAGCCAAAGGCTGTCCTGCCCACCGTACCACGCCACGGCCCAGGGCAAATCGCTCATCATCAGATCGTCGCGTTTCAATTCCTGAAAACCGTGCCCTGCCGGAATGGATTTCAAATACTGGAGCCGCGCAGGATGATACGGCGGGTCGGCCACCGGATACGGCTTGGCCAATACGAACCCAAGGAGTAACGGCAAGGCCGAGGCAAGCACCAGTACTCCTCCACCGGCCAGTCGCATTTCCGGTAAGGTCACCTTCCACTGATCCAACAGGGAAAAAAACAACCCGGCACCAAACAGGAACGACACCGGGCCAACGATCGCCAGCAGGTTTTCACCGCTAAGGTTTGAGGCCATCTCCGCGAAACCGCCTTGGCCAAGCGGACGCCGCAACAAATCAGCCAAAGTCGTTTCCGCATCGGAGAGATGCGTCCGACCAAGCGCTTGGCCAAGCGCAAACACTGCCAGCGTCATCAACAGAAAAATCCGAAACCGATGCAGCCGTGGATTTCGAAACGGCACCACCAAACCAATCAGGCAAATCACCGCAAACCAGCCTCCCGAAAAACGAGGCAACTCCGACAAAAGCAAGTAGCGAAGATTTCGGCTCAGTTTGTCGGCAAGTTTCCAAAAGCCGACGCCATCGGCCACGCCCTGCTTGAATTTATCATTTTCACCATCGGCAGTCGGCTCGCTTGGCTCATGAAAAAGCCTGCGCTCGATCGTGTCCCCGGGGAAGTCCGCTGTCTGCGCGTACAGGGCCAGGCCGGATGTCCCGAACAAATTGCCACTAAGGTGATGATTCCGAACCAACCAAGGTGTACTCACCAACAGGAACGCCAGCAGCGAAAAAAACATCGCACGCCCTCGAAACCGGCCACCGAACCAAGCGAGAAAAACAGCCACCGGCACAATCACCAAACCAAAGCCGTAACGAGTCATGAAGCCCGACCCAGCCAGCACTCCGATCCACAGCACCATCCAAACAAACCAAGCGGGCGACTTTTCCCCGCCGCCCGGGCCGGCGTTGGCCGCCTCCTCAAACCGAATCAGCGCATTGGCCAAGGCCAAAAACAAAACCAGCAAAAACATAGTCGATAGACCGGACACGCTGAATTGCCAGTAAAGTTCCGCGCCCAGAAAAACGAGCGCCGCGCACCAAGCCACGGCCGTATCAAACAGTTTTTCGCCAAGCCGAAAGACCTGCACCAGCGCGAGGAAAAACAGAAGCTGGCCGAGTAGCTGAATCAGAATCTCCGGTTGGTAGCGATCGGACTCCCGCTTTTCCAAGTCGATCTCGAACTCAAACGGCAACACCTTCATCCACGCTGCAAGCAGCAACGGGTACAGAGGCGGATGGGTGACATCCGGAAACGAGGTCTTCAACTCCTCACCCGGCACGTTGCCCGTTTGACGCAGCATATCGACCGCCACCGGGCGAATGAACTGCGTCTCGAAGCCGTTCCCCTCGGAAATGTTGCGGGCCAGTTGTGCGGCATCCATTGCCTCCGGCGCGGTGAAGTTGCGCGTGAAGTTCAGGTGATAAATCAGCGCGAATCCGGCCAACAGCAGGAGCAAAACCAGGCTGCGAATCAGCTTGGCGCCCTTCCCCTCCTCAATACCGTGTAAAAATTCCTGAAATCGAAACATGGGCTTGGTTCAACGCTTGGCCGGACGACCTTGGATGTTCAATTCGCCTTGGCCGTTCAAATTCCCTCCAGTCCATATCGGTGCAGCTTGCGGTGCAGCGTCCGGCGGCTGATGCCGATTTTCTTTGCGGCCGCCGTCCGGTTACCGCGGCACTCCTGTAGCGTGCGAATGATGAGCTGTTTCTCGGCCTCCTCCAGCGTCACGCCCTTGTCGAAGATCGGGCGGCTCAGCTCCGACTCGCTTCGGATGACTCCCCGGCTCTGCACCGACTGCGGTAGGTCGCTTAACTGAATCATGTCGCCCTTGGACAAAACCACGGCGTGCTCCACCGCCGTCCGCAACTCGCGGACGTTGCCCGGCCACTCGTAACGGATCATCGCCTCGAGCGCCTCGGCGGTGAAATCACCAACCGGCTTGGCATTCTCACTTGCAAACTCCCGAAGAAAACTCAGCGCCAACAACGGCACATCCGCCGAGCGGTCGCGCAGCGGCGGCGACCAAAGCTCGACCACGCTCAATCGGAAATAAAGATCCTCGCGAAACTCACCCGCATCGACGAGTTCCTTCAGGTTTTTATTGGTCGCAGCGACAACGCGCACATCGACGGTGAGTGTCTTGCTGCCGCCCACCCGTTCGAATGTCCGTTCGCCCAGAAAACGAAGCAGCTTCACCTGCGTCGTCTCGTCAATCTCGCCAATCTCATCCAAAAACAACGTGCCGCCCTGGGCCTGCTCGAACCGGCCGATGCGGCGTTCGTGCGCCCCGGTGAACGCCCCCTTTTCGTGGCCGAACAATTCGCTCTCCAGAAGCGTTGGCGACAGCGCCGCGCAATGCACCGTCACCATCGGCTTGGCCGAGCGCGGACTAAGCTGATGAATCGCCTTGGCCAACAGCTCCTTGCCGGTACCGCTCTCGCCCTGGATCAACACCGTGGCCCGGGCCGGCGCGACCTGCCGCACGACATCCATCACCCGTTGCATCGGCTCCGATTCGCCAATGATATTTTCCAGCCCGAATTTTTTGTCGAGCTGCTGCTTGAGCGTCTGGTTTTCGCTCTCGAGCGTGCGCAACTTCAGCGCCCGGGCAATGCGCGTCTCGAGTTCGTCAATCTGCATTCGGCCCTTGGCCAGATAATCATCCGCGCCCTGCTTGAGTGCCTCCACCGCCAGTTCCTCCGAGCCATAGGCGGTCATCAGGATACAGATTGGCGGCTTGGCCAAGGACTTGGCCCGGGCGATCAACTTCATCCCGTCCTCATTGTTCGGCAGCCGAAAATCCGTGAGCAACACATCGAACGTCTCCGCCTCGAGCAAGCCGGTCGCCGAGGTCGCATCCTCTGCCACGTACACCTCGTAGCGAACCTCCAACGCTGCGCGCAAGCCGTCGCGCGTCGGTTTTTCGTCGTCCACGATGAGCAGGTTTGGCGTCATTCGTCCTCCGTGTTTACCCCAAGCAATCTCGGCATGCGTTCCTCCTTCGGCAGCCAAATGCGAAAGGTCGTTCCCTTGCCACCGTGGCTCATCAACTCCAGCCGTCCGTCGTGGTCGCGCACGATGCGCTGCACGATCATCAGGCCAAGCCCGGATCCCTTTTTCTTTGTCGTGTAGTACGGTTCAAAAATGCGCTTGATCTGCTCCTGCGGAATGCCGCCGCCGGAGTCCGTCAGGCTCACCCAAACGCCGTCGCCGGCCTCCCCGGTTTTAATTTCCAACTCGCCCCCGGTGGTCATCGCCTGCATCGAGTTTTTCATGAGGTTGATCAGCGACTGCTTGATCTGTGCGGCATCAAACCAAGCGAGCGGCAGATCGCTAGCTAGATCAAACTTCAGCGCTTGGCCACGGTTGTCAAACTCCGGCCTCAACAGTTCCACCGTTTCCTCAATCGTATCGTTGAGTGAACTCTTTTTCTGGCTTGGCTTGGTCGGGCGGATCGCCTGCAAAAACTGTGTCACGATGTAGTCCAGTCGATTCACCTCTCCCTTGGCCACGCCGATGTATTTCTCGAGCTTGGCCGCGATGTCGTTCACCTCATCAGGTTCATCGGTGCGCTTGGCCAAGCCGGACGGCTGGCGCAGCTTGCGCACCTCGCGCTCAATCAATTGCAAATGAATACTGAGCGCATTCAGCGGGTTGCCCAACTCATGCGCCACACTTGCGGCCAACAGCGTCAGTGCCTGAATGCGCTCGCTCTCGATCGCTTCATGCGTCTGCTCCCGGGCCTCAGTGGCGTCGTGCAAAATCAACGCCATGCCAGTGCTGCCCTTGGCTTCGCCATCCAGCGGCGCGGCGTATAGCCGGATAAACCTTGGTTTGGGATAACTCAGCTCGAACTCACGTCGTACCACCCCCTGGCCACCGTCGCGGTCCATCGCCTGCAACAAATCCCAATCCACATCCGGCAAAAGCCGCGACACTGGTTGATCCATTACCATCTCCTCCTCATAACCGGTCAGCCGTGTCACGGAGTCGTTGAGGTAAATGATGCGGCCGCTCGCGTCTGCCACCAGCACGCCATCCTCAACTGTGTTAAACAGAGTCTCGAGGAACGACCTCTCACGAGCCAGCCGCTCGACAAACGACTGCAGATCCTGCGGGTCGAGCACGTCAATGCGCCCGAGTACCTTTTCAACAAAACTGGACTTAGTCGAAGGCATGCGGCTCAGAGCCACTTTTTGAGTTTGAAATACACCATCGTGCCGAGCGTCGCGGCAACCGTCATCCCGAGCGCAATGAAATACCCGGCCTTGCCGGAACCCATCTCCGGCATGTCGTTGAAATTCATCCCGTACCACGTGCCGACCAGCATCATCGGCGTCGTGATCACCGTGAACACTGTCAGCACCTTGACCACTTCACCGGTCTTGTTCGACGACATGTTCAAGTACACCTGCAATACACCGGTCAACGACTCCGCATACCGCGCTGCCATCTCACCGATGTTGAATAGCCCGTCGTAAACATCCCGGTAGTACGGAATCAAGTGCGGCCGGATCAGTTTGAACTCCCCGCGCGTGAACCGACTGAGCACCTCTTTTTGTGGCCCGATGATCTGGCGCAAGTGCAGCACCTCTTTTTTGATCTGCAAAATCGTGTTGAGCGTCTCCTTGCCTGGGTCCGCCAACGCCCGCTGCTCCACCTCAGCCACCTCCATCGCCAGCTCGTCGAGTGCCGGCTTGTAGTTTTCCACGATCGAATCCAGCAGCGCATGCGCCACCCGGTCCGGCTCCCGCGCGATGTCCACCGTATTCCGCAGACACATCTCTGCCACCACCTCCACCGGCCGCAGCGGCTTGCTGTGAAATGTCACCAGAAAATTCTTGCCGAGGTAAAAACTCAACTCCGACGTAGCGAACACCCCGTCCTTCCGGCTGTAGTCCACCGCGTGGATAACCATGAACAGGTACGGGGAAAATGCGTCGTTCTCTTTTGGCAAATACTCCTCGACCTTTGGGGATGGACTCTCCGCGACACTGTCTTCGATCGAGAGCGGGTGAAAGTGGAAGACGTTTTTCAGCAGGAACTCCGTTTCCTGCGGGGTGGGATTTTCGAGGTCAACCCACAAGAACAGCTTGGTGTCCGCCAACAGCGTCGGCATCAGGAACAACTCGATGTCCTTGCTGTGCAACCTGCCCTTGGTCGTAAATGCAAATGACCGTACCATAAGCCTGTAGTTCTGCGTTCAAAGCCAAGCGTCCCACCAATAGGGACAAACTGGCGCAACTTTAACCCAAGTTATTCACAACGCAACCCAAAAATCACCAAAAAGGACAAAATGTCACACTTTCGGTTTTTTATATGCGTAAGTTATTGATTTACTGAATGTTAAATATGCGCTTGGCCAAGCGCCAATTCCTTCTCTCCCATACCGTTTATAAGCCCACAAAAACCCAAGCAGTTTTCACCCGGATTTGAACCAATTCAGGTGCTGTGCTTGTCTTGCTCCCGGATTTTGCGAGGTACTTGTACCTACTTAAATGGGTGAATTGACCTCCCAAAACACGGCAGCGGGACAAGGGAAAAATCAAAAACTGATAGATAACATAAACTTGATTGACCATTTTTTGACAAGGGAGATTCTCGTGCCCGCCGATATGCGGAAGGTTTTCGAGTTCTTTTCGAACGCTCAGAATCTTGAACTGATTACCCCTAAGGAACTTAATTTCAAAATATTGAGTCCCATCCCAATTGAAATGAAGAATGGGACATTGATTGATTACAGAATTCGATTATTCGGAATTTCATTTAACTGGAAGACGCTTATTTCAGCCTGGGAACCTGAACGGCGCTTTGTGGATGAGCAACTAAAGGGGCCTTATTCGAAATGGATCCATACTCATAGCTTTGAAACAAAAGAGGATGGAATAATGATCAAGGATGAGGTCCGGTACAGACTGCCATTTTTTCCGCTCGGTGAGTTAATGTTTCTTGCTGTTCGACATCAATTAAATCGGATTTTTGATTATCGAACTACACGGATTAAAGAAATATTTCAGGAAGCAAATCAAAAAAAACCCTAGATTCTATGACTCCCGTTAAGCAAGAACTGGTGCTGGGCTGTTTCGCGCTGGCTATCGCGGCGGCATTTATCTCCGCCAACCGGTAGCACTAGTACGCCGCAAGATACAGTAAGTATCAAAAATGGCCCACCGTGCGTGTTCACAAATTCAATGGCCACGTGGAGGAATGGTAAGTCCCAGAAATAGGCGAGCGTGGTAGATAGGTTGTTTGGAGGACACATCCCGGCAAAACTTGCCTGCCGTCAATCAACGCCTAGACCGGCAACTTTCTACACCTGTGACGTCTGCGGGAGAAACACTTGGAAGCCAAATCTCCCCATTCCACTCCTGATCGTTTCTGTTCGTATTATTCTTATTTTTCATGGGATTTTACGCAGCCATCGAATGGGATGATATGGAGGATTTGACAATGTTCCCATTTGGCCTTTATGCGCGATACATCCTCTATAAAAACTACGTGTCAAACGCCAAGCATTGGCGCAGCTTCCACAAGTGGGCAAAAGCACAACGTCAACAAGCCAAGCGCAACTAACCCACCCGCTTGGCCAAGCGTGCTCAATCTCCCCGCTGCCACCTTTTCGGATACATTCGCGTTCCACTTTAAAAACCAAGCTGGCTTGCACTATTTGGTTTCGTGAATAAGCTGTGCGCGGCTTGGGCCAGCTTGGCCAAGCGCCCTACCCCAAAAACATGTCAGACAGCTACATTCAAAACCTGTTCGCGGAACGCATTGGTGGAGTCAACTACGGTAAAGACACGGCCATTTATAAGTTTGAAAAGATCAAGCGCGCCAAAAAGGCGGCTCTCGATGCCAATCCCGGCGCGGAGATCATCGACATGGGAGTGGGCGAACCGGACGAGATGGCCTTCCCTGAGGTGGTGGACAAACTCCATGAGGAGGCTCAGAAACCCGAAAACCGAGGCTACTCCGACAACGGCGGCCAAGCCCTGAAGGTCGCCGCCGCGAACTTCCTCGACAAGGTATGCGGCGTCAGCGAAATCGACTCCGACACCGAGGTGCTGCACTCGATCGGCAGCAAGGCCGCGCTCTCCATCCTGCCGGCAGCATTCATCAACCCTGGCGACTATGTCATCATGACCATTCCGGGCTATCCGGTATTCGGCACACACGCCAAATATTTCGGCGGGCAGGTGCACAACCTCTCGCTGACAGCGGAGAACAATTATCTGCCGGATCTCGACAGCATCCAGGCCGACGTGCTCGAGAAAGCCAAGGTGCTCGTGCTCAATTACCCGAACAACCCAACCGGCGCCAGTGCCACGCCGGAGTTCTTTGCCAAGGTCGTCGAGTTCGCCAAGGCAAACGACCTCATCGTCATTCACGACGCCGCCTACATCGGCCTGGTTTACGACGGCAACCAGCCGCTCAGTTTTCTTGCCACGCCGGGCGCGAAAGACGTCGGCATTGAGCTTCATTCCACCAGCAAAAATTTCAACATGACCGGCTGGCGCTGCGGCTTCGTGGCCGGCAACCCGTTGCTCGTGAAGGCTTACGGCGATGTGAAAGACAACACCGACTCCGGCCAATTCCTCGCCATCCAAAACGCCTCCGCGTACTGCTACGATCATCCCGAGATCACCGAGGCGATCGCAACCAAGTACTCCCGCCGCATGGACAAACTGGTGGGTGTGTTGCAGGGAGCCGGCTTTCAGGTCAACAAGTCCGGCGGCTCGTTTTTCCTCTACATGAGCGCGGCCAAGGCAGCCGTGAAATCGGATGGAGAGCGGGTGGAATTTGAAAACGGCGAAGCGCTCTCGCAGTGGCTGATCCGCGAGAAACTCATCTCCACCGTGCCGTGGGACGACGCCGAGCCGGCGATTCGTTTCAGCGTCACCTTCGCCGCCAGCGACGAAGCCGACGAGGATCGGGTGATCAACGAAATCGCCGCCCGTCTGGGCGATGTGAAGTTCGAGTTCTAACCACACCGCCGCTTGGCCAAGCGATGT
>Ga0209036_1000156_pt1 | contig 27357 bp, 22 predicted proteins | sample MarorgKNORR_S2LV_3_FD_188222 | JGI IMG/M metagenome (GOLD analysis project Ga0209036, IMG submission 188222) | Marine microbial communities from the Southern Atlantic Ocean, analyzing organic carbon cycling - DCM_A/KNORR_S2/LV (SPAdes) (version 2) | ecosystem: Environmental > Aquatic > Marine >... | reverse complement strand
TGCTAAGTAAGCTTTTCGGCTGCTAATTGCAAAACATTATCCATCTGGAGTTTGGTGTTTGTCCTTTCCGCAGAGGTGGGGTGTTTTTACTCTGCGCGCGTGGACGACCTGTTCTCCAGCCCCATCACTGCCTCAACTCGCTACTGCGCGGTGTATGGCCAGCCCATCCGGCACTCCGCCTCGCCGGCGATGCACAACTCCGCCTTGGCTGAGCTTGGATTGGATTGGCGGTATCTCGCTTTCGAGGTGGCGCCCGATGAACTTGGCCAAGCGATCTCCGGGGCCAAGGCCATGGGCTTCATCGGTCTCAATTTGACTGTCCCGCACAAGTTGCTCGCATTGGACATGGTCGATGTACTGGATGAATCGGCCGAGACTTGGGGGGCAGTGAACACGATTTGTTTTGAGGCCAAGGGCGATGGCGGCAAATGGACCCCTCTTGGCCAAGCGCTTGGCCAGGCGCACGGCGAAGTCCGGGCCAAGGGCTTCAATACGGATGCCGACGGCATTACCCTCGCGCTGCAGCAGGATTTGGGGTTGAACTTGGCCGGCTTGAAAGTGCTGTTCCTCGGAGCCGGCGGAGCGGGGCGCGTGGCGGCGCTGAAATTGGCCAAGGAGGGGGTTACCGAACTCCACCTCGTCAATCGCACCAAGACCAAGGCGGTGGATTTGGCCAACGAGATCCGAGACCGATTTCCATCAACCGCGGTCTCGGTCGGTTACCCCGATAATGCATCCGGTAACGTGGACTTGGTTCTCAACGCAACATCGCTTGGTCTGAAGGTAGACGATCCTCTTCCTATCGATGAAAACCAATTCAACCTGAGCCACGCCGAGGCCGTGTTTGATATGATCTACCAACCCGCAGAAACCCCGCTGTTGGCCAAGGCGAAGGCAGCCGGATGCCGCACTGCCAACGGATTGGGCATGTTGCTTTGGCAGGGGGTGAAGGCACTGGAAATCTGGACCGGCCAATCGGCTCCGGTGGAAGTCATGCGCGACGCACTTTCCGCACACATTTACGGCGATGGATGATTTCCTGCTGGAATTTTGGACCGGCGCGCCCGATGTATTTTGGGCGTTCGTCTTTTTTGTTTTTGGCTCGGTGGTGGGTAGTTTTCTCAACGTGTGCATCCACCGGATGCCCCTTGAGCAGAGCCTGATTCGCCCGCCGTCGCAGTGTCCCAAGTGCGAGTTTTCCATCCCGTGGCATCTCAACATGCCGATCATCAGTTGGCTGATGTTACGTGGAAAATGCAGGCAATGCTCCGAGCCGATTTCCCCTCGCTACATCGGTGTTGAAATCCTGACGGGCCTCGCTTTTCTCGCTTGTTGGTCTGTTTTTGGATCGCAAAACACGCCGGGCGTTTTGCTCGCGACAACTTGGAGCATCGTATTGGCGGGACTGATCGCTGCGACCTTCATCGACTTTGAGCACTTCATCATCCCGGACGAAATCACGCTAGGGGGTGTTGCAGTCGGATTTCTTGTTTCCGCCGGACTGCCTTTGTTGCACGAGGCGGAGAGCGCCACCGCGTCTCTGACGGCAAGCGGCTTGGGCATCCTCGTAGGCGGTGGCTCAGTGCTCGCGGTACTGCAGCTTGGTAAATGGTTTTTCGGCAAAACGACCGTCCCACTCGAAAAAGAGGACATCGCCATATTCACGGAATCAGACTTACATCTCCCCGGTGAGGTGATTCCTTACGAGGAGATATTTTTCCGAAACTCGGACACGCTACGATTCCACGCCAACCGTCTGGAGTTAACCGATCGCTGCCTCACAAATGTCGATGTCGCGCTCTCGCCAAAACAATTGGTCATCGGTGAGGAGACTTACGACCCGGAGACGATCACCTACCTGAAGGCCGATGCGGACGAGATGGTCATTCCGCGCGAAGCGATGGGGGTTGGGGACGTGAAATTCATGGCCGCCATCGGTGCGTTCGTCGGCTGGCAGGGGGCGTTGTTTTCGTTGATGGCAAGCGCCGTGGTCGGGGCCGCTGTGGGAGTTAGCCTGTTGGCGATCGGCCGGAAGGACTGGTCAGACCGACTGCCTTACGGGCCATACATTTCGTTGGCCGCCGTGATTTGGATTTTCTTCGGCCAAGCGATCCTTGACGCCTGGCTTGGGACGGTAAATCCGCCGGCCATTACGAACTAGTGTTCGTGAGGTTCCGCCATTGAGAGAAACGAGAGCTGGCTGTTCAATTCCCCTCCGCTTTCGTCCTCCAGTAAGGTGGGATAGTCACCTGTGAAACAGTGATCCGTGTATTGTGGACAGTCGGCGTTTCTTCCGTCTTTGTGGCCAAGCGCCTGATAGATTCCCTCGATTGACAGGAACGCGAGGCTGTCTGCGCCTAGGTATTCGCACATCTCATCCACTGATTTGGTTGATGCCAAAAGCTGATCTTTGCTGGGGGTATCGATCCCGTAAAAATCGGAATGAGTGATGGGCGGCGACGACACCCTAAAATGAATCTCCTTAGCCCCCGCTTCCCTCATCATCTGGACGATTTTCACCGAGGTCGTACCACGGACGATGGAGTCATCGATCAGGACGATCCGCTTGCCGGCAACCAGCGTCCGGTTGGCGTTGTGCTTCAGCCGAACCCCGAATGACCGTATCGACTGCTTGGGTTGAATGAATGTCCTGCCGACATAATGGTTGCGAGTGATCCCCAACTCGAACGGTATGCCAGCCTGTTCCGCATAACCGATGGCAGACGGGACGCCGGAGTCAGGAATGGGAATGACCATGTCGGCCTCTACGTTACTTTCATTCGCCAGTTCACGCCCGAATCCCTTGCGACACTCGTAGATGCTCTTGCCCCCGACGATGCTGTCAGGTCGAGCGAAGTAGATGTACTCAAAGATGCAGGGGCGCTCCGGTTTTTTCGGGAAAGGTTTGTAGCTCTTAATCCCGTCAGCGGAAATCACGACCACTTCTCCGTTTTCCACTTCGCGGACGAATTTTGCGCCGATGATATCCAATGCACAGGTTTCGGAAGCGAAAATGTAGCTCTCGTTCATTTTGCCCAAGACCAATGGCCGGATTCCCAGCGGGTCGCGCACGCCGATGAGTTTGTCGTTGGCGATCCCGACCAGTGCGTAGGCCCCGTTGATTTCATACAGGGCATCGATCACCCGGTCGACGGTGCAGCTTTTGGGGCTGCGGGCGATCAAGTGCAGGATGGTTTCCGTGTCCGAGGTGGATTGAAAAATGGCGCCTGATTTTTCCAACTGCTTACGCAGCGTCAACGCGTTGGTGAGGTTGCCATTGTGCGCCAGCGCAAATCCACCGCCGGCCAAGTCTGCGAACAGTGGCTGAACATTTCGAAGCACCGTCTCGCCGGTGGTGGAATATCGGACGTGCCCGATCGCGCTGTTGCCGGCCAGCCGCTTCATCACCGAAGGCTTTGTAAAGCTGTCGCTCACCAGTCCCATGCGGCGCTCGGCATAAAACTGTTTCCCATCGGAACTCACGATCCCGGCGGCCTCCTGTCCCCGGTGCTGAAGCGCCTGGAGGCCAAGCGCAACCAGAGTTGTGGCATCCTCGTGGCCGAATATCCCAAACACACCGCACTCCTCATGCAGTTCGTCCCCGGCCCAGTCTGTATCTTCTGCGAGTTGGGTCGGGGCGTCTGGTTGGTGGGTGTTCATACGCTGTCCTTTGCTGCGTTATTTTTTATCCATGACCCGAGCGATGGTGTTCCACCATACGTCATGCAGATCTGAAAGATTCCAACTGAGGCTGTTGTCTCCGGCTTTGACGTCGAGTGTGTCACTGCCAGTCACAGTACCAATCCGTGCCGACGGCACGCCGAGCAATTTCGCGCGATCCACGGCGGCACCGGCTTCGGCTTCGCTGGTGGTAATGATCACGCGGCCGTGAGCCTCGCCGTACAGCAACGCATCCAGCCGCTCACAATCGAATTCGCTCAAGTCTATCTCTGCACCGGTAAGCCTTGGTGTCTGCCGGGCGGTCAATTCCGAGATCGCACACTCCGCCAATGCCACTGCCAAGCCGCCCTCGGCACAGTCGTGCGCGCTTTTAACCACGCCGGTTTCGATCAGGCCAAGCAGCGCATCGTGCAGGGTCTTTTCCTTGGCCAAATCGCACGGCGGCGGCGTGCCCTCCTTGCGCCCGTGCTCGACCTGCAACAATGCCGAGCCGCCCAAGCCAAGCAGAGGATCGTCCGATTCGACCGCTTGGCCAAGCAGGAGGATCGCGTCGTCCTCGTCCTTAAACCATTGACTGGTAATGTGTTCCGGCTTTTCGACCAAGCCGACCATCCCCACCGTCGGGGTCGGGTCGATGGCCCCGGCCGGGTTTTGGTTGTACAGGCTGACGTTGCCGCCGGTCACCGGCGTGCCGAACGCCTCGCACGCCTCGGCCAAGCCTCGCACGCTCTCCTTGAGCTGCCAAAACAGCTCTGGATTGTGCGGGTTACCAAAGTTCAAATTGTCCGTTGCGCCCAATGGCCGCGCACCGGAGCAGACTAAGTTTCGGGCAGCCTCCGCAACGGTGGCTTTGCTGCCTTCGTACGGGTCGAGGTAAACCTGCACGCCGTTGCAGTCGACTGACATCGCGAGGTACTTGTCCGGAATATCATCCTGCGGCTCGTCGATAGGCAGTGGTGGATACGAGTCGGCCTTGACCCGGATGACCGCGGCGTCGGAGCCGGGGTTGATCGCGGTGCCGGCGCGCACCATGTGGTCATACTGCCGATACACCCAGTTCTTGGAGGCGATCGATGGCCAGCCAAGCAGCTTGGCCAAGGCCGCCTCCGGCTTGGCCAAGGCGGGAACGTCAACGAGCTGAAGCGCTCGGGTTTTTTGGAGGTACTCCGGCTCCTTGGAATCGCGATGGTACAGCGGCGCCTCGTCGGCGAGCTTGGCTGCCGGCACGGTGGCGACTACTTCGCCGTGGTTTTTGACCACCATCATTCCGTCGTCGGTCACCTTGCCCACTTCGGCCCAAGGCAGATCCCACTTATCGAAAATCCGCTTCACCTCTTCCTCTCGCCCCTTGTGCACGATGATGAGCATGCGCTCCTGAGATTCGCTCAACAGAATCTCGTACGGCGTCATGTCGGGCGCGCGCTGCGGCACTTTGGCCAGATCGATCTCGATGCCGGTACCGCCGCGGGCCGCCGTCTCGCAGGTGGAGCAGGTCAGGCCGGCTGCGCCCATGTCCTGAATTCCCGCGACCGCGCCGGTGGCCAGCAACTCGAGGCACGCCTCCATGCAAAGTTTCTCCATGAACGGATCGCCCACCTGCACAGCTCCGCGTTGTTGCTCGGCCGATTCCTCGGTCAAATCCTGCGAGGCAAACGCCGCCCCGGCCAAACCGTCTCGGCCGGTCGCCGGGCCGACGTAAAACACCGGGTTGCCCACGCCCTTGGCCGCCCCGCGTGCCACTTGGCTGTGGCGCAACACCCCGAGGCTGAAGGCGTTAACGAGCGGATTTCCTTCATACGAGGGGTCAAAATAGACTTCTCCGGCCACCGTCGGGAGGCCAATGCAGTTGCCGTAATGGGCGATGCCGGCCACCACGCCGCGAAACAACCGCCGCACGGTTGGTGACTCGAGGCTGCCAAATCGCAGCGAATTCATGTTCGCGATCGGCCGGGCGCCCATGGTGAAAATATCGCGGATGATCCCGCCCACGCCGGTGGCCGCCCCCTGAAATGGCTCGACTGCGCTGGGATGGTTGTGCGACTCGATCTTGAACGCCACCCCGAGGCCGTCCCCCATGTCGATCACCCCGGCATTTTCCTCGCCGGCAGCCACGATCACCTTTGGCGAACGGGTGGGGAATGTCTTCAGCAGCGCACGGGTATTTTTGTAGGAGCAGTGCTCGCTCCACATGACGGAAAAGATACCCAGCTCGGTGTAGTTCGGCTCGCGGCCGAGGATCTCGAGAATGTGCTCGTATTCCTCCGGCGTGATGCCGTGTTCCTTGATGACTTCCGGGGTGATATCGGGGTCGGGCATCTGTCACAGCCAGCGCACTTGGCGCGGCGTCCTCAATTGAAATGGAGTCATCGAATCGTAGGCTCGCATGTTCCCGGTAACCGGTCTGCGGCAAGATAGTAACGCGAAAAACCGGATGCAAGACTACCGTGAGATTTCGTGAAGATTTCGGTCCGGACAGGTCACGCCACTTGCCAAGTGCCTGCCCCTTCGACAGGATGTCCCCGATTGGTTTTGCCTCAATGAACCGCCTGTTTTTATCCCTCCTGCTCCCGCTTGGCCTCCTCACGGCCACGACGAATGCAGCAGTCGAGGGCCACGTGCCGGTACTTCTCCAATTGAATGAACCGGCCTTGGTTCCGTTTTATCTCAAACAAAAGGAGCGCAGTACCGATGGGGCAGCGCTTGGCCAAGCGGTGCGACAACACGCCAAGCGCCTGGCCAACGAGCAGGATCGCTTGGCCAAGCGGCTTAACGACCGCGGCGTCCGCGTGACCAAGCGCTTCACCCGCGTGACCAATGCCCTGCGAGTGCGTGTCGCCCAGTTAGCCATCCCCGGCTTGGCCAAGCTCCCCGGTGTGCAGCGGGTTGAGCGGCCAAGGGCGTTCAGCCTGCTCACTAAGAAAAGTGTCCCCGCCGTCGGCGCGAAAACCGCCTGGGGCACGCGGGAAACCGGTTTTGACGGCAAGGGCATCCGGATCGCGGTGATCGATTCCGGCGTCGACTACACCCACGCGATGTTTGGCGGAGCCGGCACGCGCAGCGCCTATAAAGCCAACGACGCCAGTGAGATAGAGCCCGGCTCTTTCCCCACAGCCAAGGTCGATGGCTGGGATTTTGCCGGGAAAAACTACGATGGTGAGGATGACGAACCCCAGCCGGACGGCGACCCGCTCGATCGCTCCGGCTACGGCCACGGCACGCACGTTGCGGGGATCATCGGGGGTGTGGGCGTGACCACCAAGGGCAAGCCGTACGACGGTCCGTACCATGCCGGCCTCAATTACGATGAGTTCAAAATCCGGCCCGGCGTGGCTCCGGGGGCAAAGCTGTTCGCCCTGAAGATTTTTGGCGACAATGCGCTCGGCAGCACTGGGCTGGTGCTTGATGCGCTCGAGTGGTGTGTCGATCCTAATGCGGACGACAAGTTCGACGACCGAATGGACGTGATTAACCTCTCCCTCGGCTCGACGCTTGGCCTCGAGGAGAAACATGAAATCGAGGCGGAGGTGTTCCGGAATCTCACAAACCTCGGCTGCGTGGTTGTGGCCGCCGCCGGCAATTCGAACAACAACAACTTTTATCTCGTCTCCGCCCCCGGAGTGGAGCGCTCCGTCATCAGTGTCGGCTCAACCAAGCTGGACGGCAAGGTACAGCGGATCGCCGCACACAGTGCACGCGGCCCATCCTCACCGCACAGCCTTTTGAAGCCGGAGATCGTCGCGCCAGGCGAGTTGATCCAGTCGGCCAAGATGGGCACCGGCAGCGACGGCGCGTGGTTCACTGGCAGTTCACTTGCGACACCGCACGTGTCTGGCGCGGCGGCACTGGCGCGGCAGGCGTACCCCGAGAGGACAGCCACACAAATCAAGTCGCTGCTCCTGAACACCGCGAATCCGATCGCGCACAAGGACGGCACCCCTTATCCGGAGTCGTTGGCGGGAGCCGGTTTTCTCGATGTGGCACAGGCGGTCAAGACCACCGTCACCGCTATGGCCGAGGGCTCGGATGGTTTAACAACCCTGTCGCTGGGTGACCTGGCGTTCTCGACACCGTGGGAGAGCACGCGACAAATCCGGGTGACCAACCACGGCAAAGCCGCTGTGTCGTTCGAGCTGTCCGTTGAGGAAACGGTGACCGAACCGGGCTTCACCATCGAACTGCCGGAAGAGCGAACGATTCAGGTTCCGGCGAATGACCACCGGTTGGTGACGGTGACGTTTAAGGCGAACCCAAAACAATTCGACCGGAGTGGTGACCCGCTCACGCCGGAAAAAATCAACGGACGCGCCCGAAGCTGGGTGTACGAGGTCAGCGGAAAAATCCGGCTCGATGGTGACGAGCGGACACTGCGTGTGCCCTATCACGCCGTTGTCCGGGCGGCTTCGAAAAAGCGGGCGACTGTCCGTAAAATCGGCCTGCCGGAAGAGGACTCTGTTGAGCTATCGCTTCCGTTGCGGGGGCACTCTGCTCATCCCAAGCCGCTGGTGTCCGTTTTTGAGCTGGCTGCGATTAGCCCACCCAAGGGCGGCCTGGATGATCCCGCCGACATTGCCGCTGACGTCCTTGCGGTGGGCGTGGCGTCTGACTATCCGCAGGTTGGTTCGGTCGAGAAAACGACGCTTTATTTCGCCATCGCCAACGCCGGTAATTGGACCAATCCGCACTCTTTCATCTACGACCCGCACCTGCAGATTGACACCGACTTCAACGGCTGGGTCGATCACGAGTTGGCCAGTTGCAGCAACGGCGGTCTACTCAAGGACGACCTCACCAAGTCGGCTTTTGTGGATGATGTGTTTCTCTCCATCCTCATCCGAGTGCCCCGCGACGAACGCGGCATCGCCGATGCCGGCTTCCTCAATGTCTTCCCGCCGGACCGCTACGACACTGTGCCGTTCAACAACAGGGTGATGGTGTTGCCGGTCCCGGCGAAGATGCTTGGCTTGAGTGAGAGCAAAACTGATTTTGATTTTCGGGTGCTCTCGCTGGGTGCCGAGCAGTATGGTTATCCGGAGATCGATCGTACTTCGATGATACGTTACGACATTACTGAGCCGGTGGTGCATACGGCGTTCGGCATCGACGGCACGGTGATGCACGATTCCAACGAGCCGGTGCGGATCGCGGTCGACCGCCGCTTGGCCAAAAGCAAGAACGTACGGCCGGCCGTGATGATCATGCACCACATGAACACCGATGCCCACAAGGTCGATCTCGTCGAACTCAAGCTCGACACGGATGACGTGGACGGCGACGGCCTTGTCGACGTCAACGAATTGGCCCTGTACGGCGACCTGACCACAACCGATACTCCGCTTAATACCGACACCGACAAGGACGGCGCCACCGATGCCGACGAACTGGCTGCCGGCACCGATCCCAAAGACCCCAACTCCGTTTTTCTTTTGAAACCTAATGTGCGAACGACCTCGCTTGGCCCCGAGCTGAAGTGGAGCAGCGTGGCTGACAAGTCGTATCTCGTCCAGCGCACCCCTGCGCTTGGCCAAGCGTTCGAGACCGTCTCCGGGCCGATCCCGGCTACGCCGCCGCTGAACACGTTCGTTGATAAAACCGCGCCGCTTGGCCAGGGTTTTTTCTACCGAATCCTGAAACCCTGACCTGTTGTTGACCGTATTACCCTCTCCGGAGCATCCCCGGGTTTTTCGATGCAAAATCGTTGTTTTCCACAGATTGACGAACCAAGACTGATGTCGCACACTCCCCGCCGCATGTCATTGAAGCATATTCTTCTCGCAATTTTAATCGGCCTGCCGCTGGCACGGCCAAGCGCTGCAGAGATTCCAGACGGACCGATTACGCTCGAGCAGTGCATAAAGATTGCGCTTGAGAACAACCTGAACCTCCGCATCACCAACTACCAGCCGCGCCTATCGAAGCTGGGCTTAGATGGCGCTTATAGCTCGTACGACCCGCGATTCAGTACCGGTTTCTCAGATGGCCACCGCATAAGTAAGGGCCGTGAAAACCCGCTCGAGTTTACCATCCCAACCAGTGAAACCGATTCGTTCCGGCACAACTATGGTTTGAACGGATTGCTGCCGACCGACACACGTTACACGATTGGTTTTAATGCTTCGGAAACGACAGGTATCAGCTCGAACGATGAGCCTTTTGGCAGTTACGGGGCCGGATTCAGTTTGAGGCTTACACAACCGTTATTGCGTGGCGCATGGAGTGGCAGCAGCGTCCGGATGAATATCAAGCTCGCGAAGCAGCAGGTCGAGTCGTCTGGGTTGGATGTCAAACAGCAGATCATTCAGACTGTCGGCTCGGTCGAGCGCGCGTTTTACAATCTGATCGCCGACCGCCAAAACCTCATCATCGCGGAGAACAGCCTCAAGAATGCTCAGGAGGATCTGCGGATTATGAAGATCAAGACCGAAGTCGGCACCGAGGCTAAGACCCGGCTCCCCCAGCTCGAGGCAGAGGTGTACTCGAGGCAGGCTTCACTGATCTCCGTCCGGAACTCCTTCACCACGCAGGTTAACACGTTGAAAAGCCTGATGACGGACGATTTTGCCACGGTCATGGACAACGAGCTTTCCCCGGTCGGCGAGCTGAATCCTGTTCAAACTGTTTTTAGCCGTACTGATAGCTGGGACAAGGCTCTGAACAATCGTCCGGATATTTTGAAAAGCACGATTGCCTTGGAGCGCGCAGACATCCGGCTCAAGTTCAACAAGAACCAGCTTTATCCCCAGTTGGATCTGATTGGAAGCTACGGCCTCTCTGGAAGTGATAGCGCCGATATTATGCACATGTACGACGGCAAAGCTTATGCAAATCGGGTATACAACCCCGAGTTCAACCCGGCGGACCCGAACAGCAAACGATTCCTTTCGAAACCTTTCGTAAGTCGCGCGGCTGCATTCAACCCGTCCTTTCGTGACATTCGCCGAGGCGACTACCCGAACTACTCGGTTGGCCTTCAGTTGAACATCCCGATTCCGAACCGGTCCGCCCGGGCCAATTACAAGACCGCGCAGGCTCAGAAGGAAACGGCGATTCTGCAACACAAGCGCCTCGAACAGTCGATCATGATCGATATCGATTCGCTCATCCGTTCAGCTGAGAGCAGCTACGAACGCATCGAGGCCACGCGGCTGGCCCGTGTCAGTGGTGAGTTGGCCGTCCAAAACGAACGCACCCTCCGCGACGAGGGAGCAAGCACCGACTTCGTAGTCTTACGCGCTGAGCGCGACCTTACTTCCCGCCGCTACTCCGAGATTCGCGCCAAAGCCGACTACCTTATTGCGTTGGTGCGCCTGGCTGAGGCCGAGTGCAGTATCCTAGACAAGCACGGCATCAACGTCGAGTTTGTCGAAGAATAGAAAATCTCATTTTTCCAGAACGACTGTAGCAGACACTGGTTGGTGGTCGCTGGGGTATTGTTTGCTGTTGTCGAACAGTACAATTTCCGCCTCCAATGTTTTGACTCCTCCTTTGGATAGTACCCAGTCAATACGCCTACTACCCTTTCTTGTCTCTCTGAATCCGTTAATAGTATTCCAATCCGCATTGATGGATTCTTTCGCCGTAACAATAGTGTCCTCGAACCCCCCGTCACCAACAAGAATGTCGTAAGTTTTGTTCATCTTTGCAGAGGCGTTAAAATCGCCCACCAATATGATGGGCAATTCTGTTTTTAGTTCAGCGACCTTTTTATTCACCAAGGAAGCTGCCTTTTCGCGAGCAGGCTGAACACGGTGATCAAAATGAGTATTCCAAAAATAAAATTCGCGCTTAGTTTTTTTATCAAGAAAACGAATCCATGTTACCATCCTGCGATTGCTATGACCCCATGTTGTAGAGCCAATAACGTTGGGAGTGTCTGAAAGCCAAAAGTGATCATATTCAAGAATCTCAAAACGGTTAGGTTTGTAAAAAATTGCCATGAACTCTCCGCGACTGCCTCCGTCACGGCCCGTACCAAACCAAGTGTAATTTGGGATTTCTTTATTCAATTCTTTGAGTTGATAAAATTTTCCCTCCTGTGTGCCAATAATGTCAGGATTTGTTTTATCAATTACTTCCGCCATGACAGGCAAGCGATCTGGCCAGGCATTTGGTTTGCTGTTGCTGGCGTACCGAAGATTAAAAGTCATGACCTTTAATGACTCATCAGCCTTTAGAGTGCATTCGGACAGAATTACCGCTATGAGTGATATGAGAAGAACTCGCATGCCCCCGATTTACTTCAATTGAAGGGCCAACTTCAAGGTTGAATCATTAAAGCGGAAAGCGGGTGCTGTCTGAGAATTGCAGACCCAAGAAGGCTGCACCCAAATGAAGCCATAGTGGAATTGTAGCTAGGCTAATCACTGTAGTGGCGATGGCTACTTGCGTTGCGATTACTGGGCTGCCTCCATACATACGGGAGATCAAAATCGGGAACATCGCCGCCGGCATTGAGGCCTGAATCAGTATCACCTGCCTCAGCTCAGTCGAGCATGGCAGCCACTTCGCCGCGGCGATCATCAGCACCGGCAGCAGACCCATTCGCAGCAGGATGCTTGTCCAGCAAACCCGGAATGCCGACCGAAATTCGCACTCAGCAAAGTAGTCCTTCATCATTGCACCCATCAACAGGATCGACATCGGGATGGCACACATGCCGAGCATTTCAATCGATGTAACGACCACTTCGGGAATATGAACGTTTAGTCCCGTGGCGTTCACGATTAATGCGAACACGACAGACAGGAAAGGGGCGTTGAGCGCTTTCTTCCATGCCGTGCCGAGGTCGCCGTGTAACAGCATCACGCCCAACGACCACATCGCCAGCAGTGTACCCACGTTGAACACGAACAACACCGCCACGGCATTTTCGCCAAACAGCGATTCGCTGAGCGGGATGGGTACAAAACCAAAGTTGAACACGCCAATCGTGATGGCGTAGGTGCGTGCCTTTGGGCCGGTTTCCCCGGTCGCATACCGCCGCACCATCCAGCCGATCGCCATCCCGATCGCGATGCAGAAGAACCCTATCACTGGCGGCAGCCACACATTCTCCGGCTGGCGGATTGCCTCGTTGCCACTGATCTTGCTGAAAGCGAGGCAGGGCAGCAGCACGTTCATCGCCACCTTCATCAGGCTGTCGTCGGCATCGCGTGTGAGCCAGTTGATTCGCCGGAATTGGTAGCCCAAAAACGTGATCAAAAACACTGGCAACACGGCCGAGAGGACTGTCAGGATTTCGGCCATTCGCGCTTGGCCAAGTCAGGCAAGGATAGAGGCCGCGAGCGATTCAAACTCGAGGCGTTGAACATTTTGAAGGGCGTCAACGTGCTGGCCATTGTGCATGGCCGACTCCACGGCATCGACAAACGCAAAGGGATCCCACTGCCCACCGGGAACCAGGCGCTTGGCCAAGGCCTCGTTACCGGTCACCCCGAGATACGCCGCCACTTGGCCGGCCAAGCCAGGGTAACAGGGATGATCACCCGCGCGGTGAAACCAGTATTTTGCGTTCGGATAATCCGGCTCGCGACGGTGCATGATCCCGTGCAGAAAACTGCCGTCCGCGCTGGGAAGATTCTGCGAGATATCGTGCGATGCATCGAGATGGTCGTGCCAAAGTAACGTTGCTGAGCGGGCGAGATTCGCGGTCGACGAACACAAGCCAAGCGCATCCACCGCTTGGCCAAGCGCGGCGATCGATTTGGCCGAGGCACGCTGCTCGGGGCCAAGCGCCGGCAGGTCGCCGGTATCGATCGCTTTCAGTAATGCCTCGGTCACCGTTATTCCTTCGGTTGCTCAACCGCCGCCGGTGCTGCATTGGTGGATGGCGCCGCCTCGGCCGCTGCCGGGGTTTCATTCTTTTTGGTAAAGAAACGGTCTTTCACTGCATTGAAAGCACCGTAGCTGCCAATGATCGCCATGCAAATGGCCGAGAGGGTGAGAAATACTTTCCAAACCTTGTCGGGATGTAGTTTACGATCCACTCGGGTGTAGAGAAAATAAATCGCGGCGAATGCCAAAAACGGCAGCAGCGCTCCCTGCGCAAAGGCTCCCATGAAAACCAGCGAGACCGGTTTGCCAAATGCCCAATAAATGATGAAGGCCAACACAAGTAACACCACGGCCCCCACCTTGACCATGTAATGCCGCTCGTCTTCATTTTGGTATTTTTTGAATTTAAAAACAGACGCCCCATCCGCGAACAAACGGGCGTTGGCGGCTGTCGCCGCGAACACCGTCGAGAACAACACGCAGAAACAACCCACGCTAAAGATGGTTTTACCGAACTCACCAAACGCGCCCTCGTACATCGCCGAGAGGTTCGTGATGACGTCGTCGTTGGTGATTTCCTTGCCGGCCCCATGGAGCGTTGCCGCTCCGAGCAGATAAAAGGCGACGGTTGCACCAGTGTAGATTGCGCACGACACCCACGCATCCCAGCGCATCACGTTGAGCCAGCCCAGTGCGCGGTCGAGCCAGCCGATTGTGTTGTCGTTTTTGCCGGTGTTTCTGGCGTAGCCCTTTTCGATGCACCAGTACGGGTAGTAAATCAGTTCCGACGTGCCAACGCCGATGATGGCGAATGCGCCGAAAGCAATGGCAAAATCCTCCGGCAACGCGAACGTCAGGCCGCTGCCAATGTCGCCCGCCGAGATTGCGAAGTTCTCGGTGAATTGAAGCGAGACCAGCGCAAGGATGGTAAAAAATGTAAACAGCACCACCATCGCGATACAGACCCGCTCGACCAAACGATATCGGCCGGAGAGCAGCATACCCATGCAGGCCAGCGCGATGATGGCGATAAGTCCGGTGTGCCATCCGGATGCTTTGTCCACTACCAGGCTGGCGATGCCTCCCATCATCCCGGCCACCTGCATCGTTGAGCCGATGTACATCACCACCCAAAACCAGACCATCCACGACACGCGCAACTTTGGCCCCGGCACGCTGTTCATCGCCTCGAGCGTAGTCTTGCCGGTGACGAGCGTGTAGCGGCCCAATTCGACCTGAACGAACACCTTCACCAGACAGCCGAGGATGATGAACCATAGCATGGTGAAACCGACCTTGGCTGCCAGCGCCGGTGTGGCGATCAGCTCGCCGGAGCCGACGATAGTGGCGGTGATGATCAGCCCCGGGCCGAGGTGCTTGAGGATACCTTTAAAGTCGGTGGGTGCGGGTTTGGGTTCCATGGGGGAATTAAAAATTAAAGGGTTAGTCGAGCTTGACTGGTTTCAGTATGATTTTCCGAAAGGCCACCGGGCCGTGGTCGCCCTGCAGCATGATCGGGCCGTTCGGTTTTTCGTCCTTAAAGAGTGAGCCGCGCGTAGGGGCAGGCACCTCGACGTTGTGATGAATCACTTGGCCGTTAAGGCTGACTTTTACGAACTTGGCGTTTTCCACCTTTTTGCCGCCGGCATCGAAGCGCGGCGCACGAAAGGTCACGATTAACTTTTGCCACTCGCCCGGCGCCTTGCTTGCGTTGATCACCGGCACGTTGCCACCCACGCCCTTGCCGTTTACCACATGCTCGTAGATCGCGCCGTTATCCTTGGATGTCAGGGTCTTTTTGCCGTGGCTGTCGAGGATCTGAATCTCGTAGCGGCCCTGAAAGTACACGCCGGAGTTTGAGCCCTTGGGCACCATGTACTCGATTACGGCCCGCACGTCGCCGTGTTGAAAGTTGCTGAACAGGTTGCCGGTTCTGCCCTTGTCACCGTTCACGAGCGTGCCTAGCCCGGGGACGAGCGTGAACGCCTTCGGGTTGCCTGCGCTTGGCCGGGCGGACTGCACCAGTTTCCAGTCGCCCAGTGGCACCTTCCAACCGGTTAGTGAGCGGCCGTCATTGATCGTGATGTTCGTTTTCGGCGGAGGCGGAGGCGGTGCCAACTGCGCCTGCGCCTGGCCAAGCGCGGCGAGCGCGGCCACAAAAGTCATTCCCCGCTTGGCCAAGCGGGAAACTGGCGTGGTGCAGTCTGGCGGCATCATTCGTTCGGCGGCACCTTAACGGGAAGGCTGTTAGGTCGCAAAGTTATTCCCGGCTAGGCGCCTTGCTAGGCGGCAGTTGGTTAATTTTTTCACAAAAATAGGCTTGCAATGGCGGGGTCAAAAAATAGCCTTCGCTCCATCCCCGTCCGTGACGGGCAGATACACACAGACCATATGATCAACGAGAGCATGGGGGGCACGCTTTGAGTCGCCCCAAAGGCGGCAGGCGCCCACAACGGGCACCCAAGGAACGTGTCAACGGGAGAATTCGGGCCAGAGAGGTTCGGTTGTTGTCAGACGATGGGAGACAACTGGGGGTTTACCAAATCCAGGAGGCCATGCGCATGGCCAAGGAGCAGCGGCTCGATCTGGTAGAAATCTCGCCCAACGCCACCCCGCCGGTTTGCCGGATCACCGACTACGGCAAGTACGCCTACGAGCAGAAGAAACTCCGCAAGGAACAAAAGAAGAGTACCACCACGATCAAGATCAAGGAGATCCAGCTCCGGCCGAACATCGATCCGCATGACTTTACCTTCAAGCTGAACCACGCGATCGACTTTCTCTGCGAGGACATGAAGGTGAAGGTCATCCTTCGTTTCCGCGGCAAGGAGCTGCGCACCAAGCACATTGGCCTGCAGACGATCGAGGCGTTTCTCGAGAAGATCAAACCGTGGGGGCATTGCGACACCAAGCCACGCGAGGCCGGACGCAGCGTGATCGTGCTGCTCAACCCGTTGAGCAAGGATCAGCGCGCACCGCATCCGAACCCGGATGAACGTATGAAGGACGTGGATTACGACGACATACGCCATGTCGAGGGCGCGGATGTGAAGAAGCGCGGCGGCGGTTTCCGCAAAGAATCGCTCGACAATATCAAGATGCCGGGGGCGAATTAACCCGGCAGGACACCGCGATTCTCGAGCATCTGCTCCATCACGCGGTCCATCATCAACTCTGCCAGCGGTTGGGTGACTGAATCCAGTCTGGCGTTGGAATCCTTTAGGGAGGCAGCCGTGACGGGGCCTCCCTTTTCCTTTTCAGTGAGCAATGCCGCCACTTCGGCCAATGCCGTTTCGATTTCCGCCCTCTGTTCCTCCGGCAACTCGCCGCCGTAGGTTTCCAGCCCCTTGCGCGTGGCCTCGGTGGTCTGCTCGGCGCGAAGCTGGGCCTCGACCCAGCGGCGCTCCTCAATGTCGTCGAACGCGTGCTCGACCGATTCCTCGATCATCTGCTGCACGTCGTCATCGTCAACATCCACCGCGGAACGCATCTCCACGATTTTCTCGTTGCCGGTTTTGATGTCGCGCGCGAGCACGTGCAAAATCCCATCCGCATCGATCTCGAACTGCACCCCCATCTTCGCCATCCCCTTCGGCTGCGGCTTGAATTCCAGCGTGAATCGGCCAAGGCTCCAGTTGTCGGCCGCCTTTTCCCGCTCGCCCTGCAGCACATGGATCAATACGTCCTTTTGATAATCCGCCACGGTCGTGAATGCCTCGCCGCGCTTCACAGGGATCGTCGTATTGCGCGGGATGATCACATTCATCAATCCGCCAAACGTCTCGATGCCCAGCGACAACGGCGTCACGTCCAGCAGCAGCAGGTCGCTGAAGTCGCCCGACAAAATACCGCCCTGAATCGCCGCGCCAAGCGCCACCGCTTCGTCCGGATTTTGCGTGGTGTTCAACTCCGGCTTACCGTCGTCGCAGCCAAAAATCTCCGAGGCGAATTCACGCACGAGCGGCATCCGTGACTGTCCGCCGACGAGAATCACCTGATCAAGATCCTCACTGGCCAAGCCGGCATCGGTCAGCGCCTTGAGACAATACTCGCGCGTGCGCGCAACCACCGGCTTGGCCAATCGCTCGAGCTGTTCTCGGCTCAATTCAAATTCAAAACTAAACTCCGGCGTCAGGAATGGCAGGGCGATGGTCGTTTCTGTCTCCGTCGATAACCGAATCTTTGCCTCCTCCGCAGCCTCGGCCAAGCGGGCCGCAATGCCGGCGTCTTTCGTCACCGCCGGGCCTCCTGCTTGGCCAAGCTGTTCCGACAAAAATCCAACCAGCGCCCGGTCGATGTCATCGCCTCCCAGGCGCGTGTTGCCGCAAGTCGCCAGCACCTGAAACACCCCCTTGTTTTGCTCCAGAATCGAGAGATCGAACGTGCCGCCGCCGAGGTCGTACACAGCGATCTTCGACTTTTCCTTGAGGGAATTCAGCCCGTACGCCAATGCGGCAGCCGTCGGCTCGTTGATGATGCGCTCGACCCTCAGCCCCGCCAGCTCACCGGCCTTGCGGGTGGCGTTGCGCTGGGCATCGTTGAAATAGGCCGGCACGGTGATCACCGCCGCCTCGGGGAGTTCGATCATGCCCTCGCCCGCCAACGTCTTGAGCACTTTCAAAATCTCCGCCGACACTTCCTCCGGCGTCCACTCGCGTCCATACAGAGGCACGGTCACCGGCGCGTTGCCCTCGGCCCGAACGGGATAACCAAGTGCATCCTTGGTTGAATCCGAATCTCCGCCGCGGCGTCCCATGAATCGTTTGATGGACGTGATCGTCGTTTCCGGATGCGCCGCTCGGGCGCGCTTGGCCTCCCAGCCAACGACCGGGTCGCCAGAGGCTGGCACCCGCACCACCGACGGTGTCAGCCGCCGGCCCTGGTCATCCGCCAGCACCAGCGGGATGCCGGAATCCACCACCGCCACCAGTGAATTGGTCGTGCCAAGGTCTATGCCAATGATTTTTCCCACCGCCGAAAACCTGCCACGCACAAGACAACGCAGCACGCCAATTCACAACCCACCTCAACCACCTAGCCAAACGCATCGCTCGCTATGGCGTTGGCTTGCGCTTGGCCAAGCGCTACCTTTGCGGGCGATGCGCCGGGCTTTTCATCTGATTACTGCCACGCTGTTGCTGACGGGCTGCGCCAGCTACGAGCGACAGACGCATTCGTTTCGCGGTGCATGGAACGGGGGCAACACCCAAAAGGCGGCCGAGTTGGCCAACGTGCAGGTTTATGACAGGAGCGATTCCCGTGACGGCGTGATTTGGCAGCTGGAACAGGGAGCCGCTCTGCGGGCCAACGATCAACTGCCGGAAAGCACGTACGCGTTTGATCGTGCTGAAAAGCGGATGCAGTACTACGAGAGTCAGGCCAAGGTTCGCGTATCCAAGGAAACGACGGCACTGGTCGTCAATCTGGCCACGGTGCCGTACGAGGGCCGTGGCTACGACCGCGTGATGCTCAACACGTATCAGGCGTTGAATTATCTGCGGCTTGGCCAGCCGGACGCCGCGATGGTGGAGCTGAGACAGGCCAGTGATGAACAGGACGCTGAGTTGATTCGCAACGCGCGCCGGATCACCTCCGCACGCAAGTCGGCTGGGCAGTATCAGTCAAATATTTTACGCACACAAAACGATGCCGGCACGCGCACACAGCTCGACCGTTTGCAACCAAGCCTGAACATGGACTACGGCGCGTTCGTCAATCCGTTTGCCGATTTCCTGCACGCGCTTTGCCTGTGGAGCCTCTCGGATGACCAGCGTGAAAACGCAATCGTCTCGTTGCGACGCATTCACGATACGTTGGGTGGCCCTGCGTTCATTGCGGACGAGATCGAGCTCGTCGAAGGTGTGCTCTCCGGGAATAAAAATCCCGACCTGACCTATGTGATCTTCGAAACCGGCGTGGCCCCGGTGCGGAGAGGGGAGCGTCTCGACATCCCGTTGTTCGACCGGGATCTGCCGTATGTTGCTGCGGAGTTCCCGAGGTTGGAAAATCGCGGCCACCCGCTCACCTGTGCCGTGGCCATCGGCAAAACGAAGATGGTCGCCACGCTGATCTGCGACATGGACGCTGTGATCGGGCGAGATTTCCGGAGCGAACTGCCCGGGATGTTCACCCGCACCCTCGCTTCCGCTGCGCTCAAGGCTACTGCCACAAAAAAGATCGGGGACAAAACCGGAGACATTGGCACGGTGCTCGGCACGGTGTATCAGGTCGTCTCCACGCAGGCCGATTTGCGGACGTGGACCTCTCTGCCCAAGTCATTTGCCGTAGCCCGTGTCGATACACCTGCGGATCGCAAACTAACCCTGTTCGTCGGCCCACAAAAAAGCGAAGTCACCGTGAATACCGGTCGCGTGAACGTAGTCTACGTGAAGGGATTTGCCCACGGTGCACCCTTGAAGATTCATCAATTTCGACTAAAATAAACCGCAGATATGAACGCATTTGCCAAAACGATCACCACCGCGCTGCTGCCGGCCCTGGCCCTCGGTTGCGCCTCGGCCAAGTACATCGACGAAGGCGGCGACGACAGCATCGTCAACGTCGGCCAGATCAACACGCAGGACTGGATCCACGCCGCCGATCAACTCACCCAGTCGCTGCTACTCTCCGGCGGGATTCAATCCGTCGCCGGCAAGCCGAAGATTTTGATGATCGGCCGGATCAAGAACAACACCTCAACCCACATCGACACCGACAGCCTGATGAAAAAAATCCGCGTGGCTCTCAATAAAAGCGGCCGCGCCCTCACCACCACGGCGGTCGGTTTGGACGGACCTGAGGATGCTTCGTCCAAGGCTGTCCGCGAGTTGCGGTCGGACGACGAGTTCAATCAGGAGACCATCCCCGACAAGGGCAATCTCGTCTCCCCCGACTACAGCCTCTCCGGTAAGATCATTCAGAACAACGCCCGGGCGGGCCGCATCAAGCAGTCCGAGTTCGCCTTCCAGCTAAGCCTCACCGATCTCAAGACTGGCCTGGCAATCTGGGAGGAGGAAAAACTGATCGTCAAGCAGGGAGCCCGGGCCGCCGTCGGCTGGTAACCCAGCCAGACGATGGTAGGGAGGCTGTCCCCAGCCGACCTCAACGACCCAGCGCTAGGAAGCTTACCTGAGGATTATTTAAAGACGGCCTCGAAGGCTCGCCCTTCCAACATAGCGCTTGGCCAAGCGCAATTGGCTTTCCGAAACGTCGCTTCGCGGTGATACTCCGCCTGCCCTTGGGGCAACGTCATGGATTGGCATTTCCGATCACGCTCACATCAATGCAATGAATGCGAGGCGGCGTTCGAGGACGAACAGCCGTACCACACCATCCTTTTTCGGGGCATGGAGAGCCTTGAGCGCCGGGATATCTGCCCGGGCTGCTGGACAAAAAATCACAAGGCCGAACCGGGAAAACTCGGCGGCTACATTTCCCACTGGCAGGGCGTCTACGAGGTGCCACCCCCGCCCCCGCCCGAAGCGATCCAGAAGGACAATGCCGAGACGCTGCTCAAGAAGATGATCGAGCAGAACGATCCCGAGCACACCGAGGCTTGTTTCATTCTCGCCGTGATGCTCGAGCGAAAACGCGTCATCAAGAATAAGGATCAGGTGCGGCAGCCCGACGGCAAGCGGATGTTGATCTACGAGCACACCAAAAACGGAGACGTGTTCACCATCCTCGACCCCGCACTGAAACTGACCGATCTGGGGCAGGTTCAGGCCAAGGTTGCCGAGTTACTTGAGCACGGACTCAATCCTCAAACCGAGACTTTGCCCGAGGAGGAGACCGGCGAAGGTGAAGCTGAATCCGGATCTGCGGAGTCGGACGATGAATCCCAGCCAGAAGTCGCCGCTGCGGCCGACCAAGCCTGATTATTTATCGTGGCAGAATTAGGGGAATTACAGGAGACGCTCGGTTACACATTTCGCGATGAGTCCCTGCTGCGCCTTGCCCTGACCCACCCATCCGCTTCCGGAAAAAAATCCAATCCCGCCGAGGACAATCAACGGATGGAGTTTCTCGGGGACGCCATCCTGCAGGCGGTGATCTCTGACGCGCTCTACACGCTTCATCCCGACCGCGACGAGGGCACGCTGACCAAGGCCCGGGCAGCGCTGGTCAACGGCACATCCCTTGCCGCCAAGGCCGCACCTTTTGGCTTGGAGGAACACCTTGTCATGAGCCGGGGACAGCGGGCCGATTTTGAGCGGGGCAAAGTTTCCGCACTCGAGGACGCGCTCGAGGCGCTCGTTGCCGCGCTGTTTCTTGATGGCGGGATGGACGCGGCAAGCGATTTTGTTCGGCGGACATTTGCCGAGGAACTCGCCAACCCGGACAAGATTGAGGCGATCAAAAACCCGAAGGGTGAGCTGCAGGAACTGCTTCAGGCCGAGTCCGAAGAGGCGCCAACGTATGAACTGCTGAGTTCAACCGGGCCGGATCACGACCGCGAGTTTGAGGTGGTCGTGAAACACCTTGGTCAAGCGCTTGGCCAGGGGAAGGGCAGCAGCAAAAAAGCGGCCGAGACGGAGGCTGCGTTGGCGGCTCTGGCCAAGGTTCAGGACAGTTGATCGAAGTCGAGCGCGATGTCCACTGATGGTGCGGAATGCGTCAGCGCACCGACTGAGATGTAATCCACACCGGTCTCGGCGATTTCACGAACGGTCTCCAGAGTCACTCCGCCGCTGGCCTCTGTCTTTGCCCTGCCCTCAATCAGCCCGACAGCCTGCCGCAATTCATCGCACGACATGTTATCCAGCAGGATGATATCCGCACCGGCCTCGGCGGCAGCTTGAGCCTGCTCGATGGTGTCAGCCTCGGCTTCGATTTTCAGGTCGGGATAGTTTTCCCGGGCACGCTGAATTGCCTCGGCCATGTTTCCTTCCAGCGCAGCAAGGTGGTTGTCCTTGATCATCACCTGATCATAGAGGCCGATGCGATGATTGGTGCCGCCGCCGCAGGCCACGGCGTATTTCTCCAACGCGCGCCAACCGGGTGTGGTCTTGCGGGTGTCGAGAATCTGGACGTCTGTGCCGGCCACCTGCTGGACGAACTGCGCTGTCAACGTCGCCACGCCGGAAAGGCGCTGGACGAAGTTGAGCGCTGTGCGCTCGGCGGTCAGCAACGCACGGGTTGGCCCCTGCAGGCGGAGCAGCGGTTGATAAAAATCCCCGTCCTGACCGTCCCGCACCTCGATGCCAAAATCGATTCGTTCGTCGACCTCCTGAAACGAGGCAAGCGCCAAGTCCACGCCGGCCATCACCAGCGGCTCCCGGGCGGTCATCACCGCCGTGGAGAGGGCGTCCTCCGGCACGAGTGCCAGCGTGGTGGCGTCCCCACTGCCGATGTCCTCGGCCAACGCGGCCCGAACCAGCGGCAGGTAATCGTCTAGAGCCAACGCTTCCGGCATGGGCTGAGTCTTGGCCAAGCGCAAGGCGGTTTGAAGCCAAAAACCAAGCGCTTGGCCAAGCGTTCAAATGGCTTCCCAAGTGGGAAAAGATCGGTAACATCCGCGCCACGCTCATGGGACGAATAGAAAAATGCCGCTTGGCCTTACCTGCGATGATCGCCGCTTGGCTGGTCATTTTATGCACAGCCACGCCGGTCTTGGGCGAAACCAAGCCGGGCCGTTGGGACAAGGAAATCGAGGCCTTCCTCGAGGCGGATCGTGCAAAGGCGCCAAAGAAAAACCGCACGCTGTTCATCGGCAGCTCCAGCATCAAACGCTGGGAGACGCTGGAGCAGGACTTTCGCTCGTCGGTTGGTACGGTGATCCGCCGCGGGTTTGGCGGGGCTGGAATTCAGGACGCCACTCGTTTTGCAGACCGGATCATCCTGCCGTACAAGCCAAGGCAGATTGTGTTGTACGCCGGGGGGAATGAGATTCGAAGGGGGGCATCGCCAGAGGGCATCGCCACGTTATTCGATGCGTTCGTTAAGAGAGTCCGTGCTGAATTGCCGGGGACACGCATCGCGTTTGTCTCCATCAAGCCAAGCCCCAAGCAGTGGGCCAACGCAGCAAAAATAAAACAAGCCAACCAACTTGTCCGCGAGTATTGTAGCGATGATATGCGGATGGATTTCATAGACGTCTGGACCCCGATGCTCGGAGCCGATGGCAAGCCGAAGCCGGAGTTGTATGTTGCGGATCAATTGCAACTGAGTGCAGCCGGGTATGCGGTTTGGACGGCTGCCATCAAGCCGGTGCTTGCCGCGAATTCGCGAGCCTACTACAGCAGCCCGGAACGATGGGAAAGTACAATTGCCGCATTCGAGGAGGCCGACAAAAAACAACCACCCGCTCCCGGTGGGATCGTTTTCATCGGCAGCTCAAGTATCCGTGGCTGGAAAACCCTGAAACAGGATTTCCCGGGGCATCCGGTGATCAATCGCGGATTCGGTGGGTCGGAGATCATTGATTCGATCCATTTTGCCGATCGTATCGTGGTCCCGTACAAGCCAAGTCACGTGGTGCTCTATGCCGGTGACAACGACATGTCGCGCGGCAAAACCCCTGAGATCATCCTGGCACACTTCAAGCAATTCGTGGAAACGGTGAGCGACAAACTGCCCGAGGCGCGGATTTCTTTCATCACCATCAAGCCAAGCCTTAGCCGCTGGAAATTGGCCGGTAAAATGAGCGAGGCCAACGGCATGGTGCGGGAGTTTTGCAAGACGAACGACCGGCTCGAGGTCATTGACATTTGGGAGCCTATGCTCGGGGAGGACGGCAAGCCGAGGCGCGAGCTGTTTGTCGGCGACGGGCTGCATCTCAATGCCAAGGGCTACGCTCTCTGGATGAAAGTCGTCGCGCCGCACCTGGCCAGGCGCTGATCGTTTCGCCGTTTGGCAAGGCGGCACGCTCTTGCTACGATGACCGCGATGGCAAACGAGCCTTCATCAACAGTCGCCGCGAATACCCCGCTTCACGACGAACAAAACACTCGGGACACCCGTGAACTGCCGATCGACAAGGTCGGGGTACGTGGGCTGCGGTTCCCCATTCAGGTGCGAGACCGTGCTCATGCGGTGCAAAACACCATCGCCACCATCGGCATGTTCGTCGATCTGCCGATGGAGTTTAAGGGCACGCACATGAGCCGGTTTGTCGAGGTGATAAACTCGCACGGGGAGATGATCCACGTCGAGAATATCCCCGATCTGCTCTCCAGTATGCAGCAGCGGCTCAATGCCAACACCTCGCACCTCGAGATTGAGTTTCCGTATTTCATCACGAAGAAGGCACCGGTCACCGAACGCGAGGGGCTGATGGATTACAACGTGCGTTTCGAGGCCAACGCCACCGGAACGGAGATTGATTTTGTCATGACGCTGCGCGTACCGGTCGCGACGCTTTGCCCGTGCTCCAAGGCCATCAGCGAGTACGGCGCACACAATCAGCGCGGTGAGGTCACGGTGGCCATCCGCTCGTCGGAGACGGTGTGGATCGAGGACTTGATCGCGCTCGTCGAGGAGTCGGCCAGTTGCGAGTTGTACTCGCTGCTCAAGCGGCCGGACGAAAAGGCCGTCACCGAGCGGGCGTACGAAAACCCGGTGTTCGTCGAGGATCTGGTTCGCAACATTGTCCTGCGGCTCAAGGCGCACGAGCACATCACATGGTACCGCGTTGAGGCGGAGAATTTCGAGAGCATCCACAACCACAATGCCTACGCCTGCATTGAGAAAAGCTGATGTCATCGGCATGCAAATCGTCTCCCGCATTTTCCTAATCATCGCAGTTGGACTGGCCGCCGCTTGGCCAAGCGAAACGACCGCCCAGACAAGCGTCCAACTGGAGGCGCTCAAGCGGCTGAAGAATCTCGATATCGAGGCGAATCCGTCGCTCAAGAAAGTTGTCCTGAGTATTCTCGAAGCGTCGAAGGGCAAACCGGCGTTCGTTGAGATCGTCCGCGACTTCAAGCTCAAGGGACACGAGGCGGAGTTGATTCGATTTGCTCAGGCTCACCCGAAGGACTCCACCGGGGTCGAGGCGATGCGACTGGCCCTCACTGAGCCCGGGCTCAAGCTCATCAGCGCCGCGATCACCGGCAACGATACCAAGGCCGCATTGACCACCGCTCAGGCTCTGGCCAACGCACAATCGCCCAAGGGCGAACCGATCCTGTTGAACGCCGCCAAGCAGGACAAAAAGCCGCTCGCCCTCCGCGCGGCTGCAGTTAACGGCCTAGCCAAGTCCAAGACCGGTTCCGCAGCGCTCATCAAGGCCGCACAGGCCGGGGAGCTGGGGGCCGACCTCAACTTTACCGCCGGCAACGCCCTGCGCAGTGTTCGTTGGAAGGAAATCAGCACGGCTGCGGCCAAGCTCTTCCCCGCACCGCAGGGGCTTGGCCAAGCGCTGCCGCCCTTGGCCAAGCTGGTCGCCATGAAGGGCGACATCGCCAATGGCGAGAAGGTTTTCTTCCGGCCGCAAAGCGCCTGTGCCACCTGCCATCAAGTCGACGGCAAGGGAATCGATTTTGGACCCAAGCTTTCCGGCATCGGCACCAAGCTTGGCAAGGAGGCGTTGTACCTCTCCATCCTCGAGCCAAGCGCCGGCATTTCGTTTGGCTACGAGGCATGGCTGCTCAAGTTGAAAAACGGCGCCGAGGCGCTGGGTGTCATCACCAGCAGCACAGACGCCGAGGTCACGCTCCGAGTGCCGGGAGGCATCTCGACCACGCACAAGACGGCCGACATCGTGAGCCGCACACAACTGCCAACCAGCATCATGCCACCCGGCCTGCAGGCCACGATGACCCAGCGGGAACTGGTGGACATGATCACCTATCTCGCCAGCCTCAAGCAGTCCAAGCCGTAGCCCAACCGCTTTACAAACCGGCAGCGCTTGGCCAAGCTGCCGCCATGCAAATCACTCGCTTGGCTCTGGCCGCATGCATCGGTTTTTCTGCCACCATGGCCCACTCCGCACCCATCACGTTCAAGGCACGTTCGCAGGCGCTCTCCGCGACTAGCGGCGGCAAGTATCAATCGGTCGAGTCCGAGGTCATCTGGGAGGCCGGCAAGACTGCTGTCATCGTGGTCGACATGTGGGACGACCACTGGTGTCCAAACGCGGCCAAGCGGGTGGTCGAGATGGCCAAGCCGATGAACGCCATCATCAAGCAGGCCCGAGAGAAGGGTATGTTCATCATTCACGCCCCCAGTTCGACGGTCGATTTTTACAAGGGCACACCGGCTCGCAAGCGTGCGCAAAATGCTCCCAGCGCCAAGCCGCCCAAGCCGCTTTCCAAGGACGTCCGCTGGGGAACCAACTGGTGTTGGCCGGACAAGTTTCGCGAGACCGAGCTGCCGATTGATGACACCGACATGGGCTGCGATTGCGAGGAGGAATTTCCCATCCGCGAGGCGTGGACGCGCCAGATCGACCTCATCGAGATCGACGACGAGCGCGACGCCATCACCGACAACGGGCAGGAAACCTACAACCTGCTCGCGCAACACGGCATTGAAAATGTCATTCTCATGGGCGTGCACCTGAACATGTGCGTCCTTGGCCGGCCGGTCGGCATCCGGCAGATGGTCAACATCGGCAAGAATGTCGTCCTCATGCGGGACATGACCGACACCATGTACAACCCGAAAAAGCGGCCGTTCGTCAGCCACTTCGAGGGCACGGACTTGGTCGTGAAACACGTCGAGAAATTTTGGTGCCCCTCCATTACCAGCACGGCCATTACCAGCACGGCCCCGTTTTGGTTCAAGAATGATCCGCGCAAATAACGCCGAGTCCGTTGTCATTCCGGGCTTGAAAACCGACCGAGGTTCGTTACGTTCGCGCCCGTTTCTCTCAGAAACGAAGAACTGATCATGCCTTCAGGAAACGATCTTCGAAAGGGAATGGCCATCAAGCACAAGGGCGAGGTGGCTGTCGTGTTGGAG
>Ga0209036_1000155_pt1 | contig 27381 bp, 25 predicted proteins | sample MarorgKNORR_S2LV_3_FD_188222 | JGI IMG/M metagenome (GOLD analysis project Ga0209036, IMG submission 188222) | Marine microbial communities from the Southern Atlantic Ocean, analyzing organic carbon cycling - DCM_A/KNORR_S2/LV (SPAdes) (version 2) | ecosystem: Environmental > Aquatic > Marine >... | reverse complement strand
CTTATAATTTAATTGATTTTTTTAACTGTATTTTTGTACTCGTGTTTCAATTTCTTTATACGTGTTTTTTAAAGGAGTATCTGATTCCATTTTTAAACTTGTAGCAGCAGCAGCCCACTTAATTGCCTCTTTTGGCTCAAGTGAAAGCCTTTTATAAACGTAGCTTGCTCCACAAGTGTCTCCCCTACCACTTCGTCCAATAATTTTATCAAGAATGAATGGCTCTTGATAGATATTTTTTCCATCATAAATAAGGACGCCATTTTTATGGGTAATTATTACCTCTTTTGGCCCAAAAGATTTCAATATTTTTGCTGCTGATATTAAATCAGACTCTCCCGTTAGGAATTCAGCTTCAACGCCATCAGCTTTTAAATAGTGCGTCAGTTCTAAAGCTTCTTTTTTTTCGTTCCACAAACTGTTGACAAGTACATTGTTTTTATTTCTTGTTCTTATGAAACCCTGAAGATCAATTCCGATTAAAGATCCTTTTTTTTCTAAATCAATCAATGTTTGTAGTTTAAACTCATCTCTAACTGAAGCATTAACTAAAAATATTTTTGATTCAATATCTTTAAACTGTTCATAATTAAAAGAGCCCGCTGATTTTGGCATAATAAGAGTCCTCTCATCAAAATCATCAGTTGGATATATTAGTTCTATGTGGGTAGAAGAACCAGTGTATGTAGGGAATGCATCTATGCCTATGTTTGTTAAATTATCAACAACATGCTTGTCCTCTTTTTTTAATCTTGTTATGGCCGCTGTTTTTGCTCCTAGTGCTATGGCGGCATGTGCCCCATAATTAAAACCTCCCCCATCAACATGTTTTATCTCCGAGGGGGTAACAATTTTATCCTTAGTATAATTTCCAATAAGCGTTATATCGTAAGACATTTATATTAACTCCATTTTCATTATTAGTTATTTAATCCATTATTACGTTTGGTAGCCAGGTAACAATATCAGGAAAAATTATAATAACAATTAGTGTTATTATATTTGCAATTAAAAAAGGAATGGCTCCTTTAAATATTTTACCTATACTTAGCCCTGTTATAATTGCACAGACATTTAAGCAGTTTCCAACGGGAGGAGTACATGCTCCTACAGCTAACCCAACAACTAAGATTACACCAAATAAAATTGGTGAAATTCCCATTTCAATAACACTGGGTAAAAAGACAGGTGTAAATAATAAAATAGCTGGGCTTACATCAATGAATGTTCCCGATATCAGTATGATGACAACAAATAGTAGTAACATGCTCGTTGGGTTTAAGCCTAATGTTGATATTGATTCCGATAATTGATCTGGTATCCTTTCATATGCTAAAACCCAGATAAATATTTTTGAAAAGGCAATGATAATCATAATTTTTGCGCTAGTTAATACAGAGCTTTTTAATGCTCGATAAATTCTTTCTAATTTTAGACTCTTTATAAAAAAAACACCTATTATTAGTGCATAAAAGACACCCAGGGCTGCTGACTCTGTTGCTGTTGCAACACCAAGAATTACAGAACCAACAACGAAGAATGGCATAAATAATATATAAGAGTTTTTTGCTGTCATTGCTAATATTGTTTTTATTGATACCGAGCCCTCTTCTCTTGGGTAAGAATTTTTACTAGATATCCAAATGGTAATACATAACTGTAACAATCCCACGATAATTCCAGGGAATACGCCACCAAGGAATAATCGCCCTACCGATTCCTGTGCTGTAACTGCGTATAGAACCATAGGGATACTTGGTGGTATAACCATCCCCATTGTAGAGGAGGCAACCGTAAGGCCTGCTGCATAATTTTCTGGATACCCTCGTTTTTTCATTTCTGGTATAAGTATAGACCCAATCGATGCTGTATCTGAAACAGAAGACCCTGAAATACCACCAAAAAGCATACTTGAAATAACATTAACCAACCCAAGTCCCCCACGAATTTTACCAACAAAAATCAGACAATAATCTATGAGCCTTGCAGTGATTTTGCTTTCATTCATCAATTGCCCCATTAGTATAAAAAGTGGTAGGGCGATTAGAGTATATGAGTCCATCCCTGCAAATAATATTTGAGGGACTACCTGTAATAGATCTATGTTAAAAATTAAAAAATATAATATTGTCGATAGTCCTAAGGAGTACGCAATGGGGACTCCGATTGTTAAAAAAACCAAAAGACTCAACACTAATAAAGTCATGTCTTATTTGCTAACTTCATTAATAATATTTTTAAAATTTTTTATACAATATATAAGACTCAATAAACATCCAATTGGAATGATACCTATTGCTACGATTCTTGGAAAACCTGTCGCAGGCATTAAATAACCACCTGCTTTATCGATCCAACCTAAGCAGTAAAAAAATATTATAGTATGTAGGGTGACTAATAATAAAAGCTGAAGAATTTTAATTCTATTATAATTCTTAGGACTTAAGCTATTGATAAAAACATTAATGGAAATATGTTCGTTCTTACCTATGGATACAGCTGACCCCAATGCTGTTGTGTAAATAAATAATATCGTTACAATTTCATTCGCTCCAGTTATAGATTGATTAAAAACATATCGCAATAGAACAAGAACTAGAGTTATACTAAAAATCAAAAATAAGAAACCAACCAAGGTTTTTTCTAAATATTTTGTCAGCAATATAGAATTAATCTTTGCCTCTCGCAATTTTTTGAGCCATTTTTATTTCATCCATTGTGAACATACCCTTATTTATAAAGTAGTCATAAACTGGTTTAACAGTTTCTTGAAACTGTGTTAGATCGTCACCTTTTATATAATTTATTTCTAAATACTTAGAGAGCTTTTTTAAATATTCAGATTCTTTTTTTCTATTCATTTCATCGCTTTTATGAATCGCTTTTTTTGCAACATCATTAAAAATATTCTTAAGATCAGTAGGGAGGGTGTTGTACCAAGCTAGGTTTACTATAAATGGGTCTGGGCCAGTAGCGTAGTTTGTTACGGTAAGATATTTAGACACCTCATACATCTTAAAATCCCAAATATTAGCGGGTGGATTATCTTGACCATCTATAACCCCCGTTTGCAATGCTTGATAGATATCAATAGCTGCCAGTTCATGTGGATTTGCTCCAAAAGCTCGCGCTGTTTGTATGAAAACCTCTTGCATGGGGACCCTCATTTTTAGACCTTTAAAATCGCTGGGAGTCAAAATTGGTTTCTTGTTATTTGTATGTGCTCTAAAGCCTTGTGATATACCTGTCGCGGGGACATGGAATCCGTTTGATTTTGAACCGTTATTTATAGATTCCATAAAATCACTATTAACCAATTTAGAAGCCTCATCCCAATTAGAGACAAGGAAAGGCAGTGTCAGTAAATTGTATTTGGGGTTTACATCATTAAAAAAACCACCTCTAGTTCCTTGTAGTGCGCCTGTAGAAACTAAATCCATAAGTTCTCTTTCATTACCAAGGATACCCCCAAAAAACAGCTCCACTTTAATTCTGCCATTCGTTTCTTTTTCTAAAGTTTCCTTAAAAAAAAGCATTGATTGACTGCGGATTGCAGCTTCAGGCTGTTCATTAGAATATTTGAAAACATAACTCCCGTCACTTGTTGCACATGAATTAAAAACTAATAAAGTGTAACAAAATAAAAAGGTGGTTACTATTTTCATTAAAAATTTGTTTCTCGTTAACATAAATAAAGCCCCTGAATTAATTATGAGTACAGGTTTTTGAATTTTGTTATTGATGCATTAAACCCGTCTTCAAAATCTCCTTCGTTCGGCCTATATACGCTTTCCAGCGACATAGATCCATCATAACCAATATCGTTTAATCGATCGGCTATTGTTTGTAAATGTGGGGACATTTGTCCTTCTCCAAGAGCCACACATTTAATTTTTGCCTGATGAATAGCGACTTCTACATCTTTCATGTGTACGTGACCAAGGTATCCACCTTCCATAGAGTCTAGCGCATTTTTGCTTGGATTTTCTCCACAGTAAAGTGCATTGGCTGGATCCCAGAGTACTTTCAAATGTTTTGTGTTTAGATCGTCGATTAGTTTTCTTCCAAGAAAGCAGGATGTTATCATTGCATTATTACCTGTCTCCACAACTAGCATTATATCTGATTTTTTTGCTAATTCAACTACAGGTGTTAAGAGCTCTATTAATTTATTCCAAGCACCATCACTTACGTTCCATTTTTCTGCACCATGCTCACCAAATAATACCATCTCTTTTCTGAAGCTCATTATACGAACTAAGGGAGAGTTTAGTCTTTTAGCCATATCTATACATTCTTTTAGTTTTTCCATGTGGTGGTTGTATGTTGTATCTCCAACTTCAGTTTCGTGCACGCCAATTCCTGCAAAATTATGTCGTGATATGCAAGACACTTCCATATTATACTTTTTCAAGAGCTCCTCTATTTTATCAATTTCAGACTTGTCGAAATCACCGACTTCTTTATCCCAAAGATATTGTAGTTCAGCCTGATTTAAGTCATTTTCACTCATTATTTTTAAAGCATGTTCAAAATTTGTACTTATTCCATCTGTAATTACACCTAATTTTGCCATTATATCTCCTATTATTTATTTTTTATAATATTAATTATTGTTTTACCATTCAACTTTTGTATCAGCCATTTTTTCCAACAGCTTAACAATAGACCAGTTGTCTCCTTCTGGATACATGGAAATCCCTGCTTGAAATAATTCAAATGCCGCCGCTGCTGTAAACATTGGGACACCATTTTGTTTTGCCATGTCCAAGCTTATTCCTAGGTCTTTATACATTGTTGAAATATGGCTCCCAGTATTTTCAAATTTTCTATCCATGATTAATTTGGCACAGTTTTTAAATAGTGGGCTACTGACACCACTGGAGCTAAAAACATCATAGAGTGTTTTCCCATCAATACCTGCTTTTGCACCAAGAACAAGAGATTCAAATATTGCTGTAAAGGTCGCTCCAATAAATACCTGTAGTGATGCTTTAACAGTTTGGCCATCTCCAATATTAATACCTACGTGAAATATGTCTTTTGATATTGATTTTAGTATATTTTTACAATTGTTAAGGACCTCATTCTCTGCGGCGCTCATTAAAGTTAGTGTCCCTTCATGTGCACCTTGTAACCCGCCACTTACAGGACTATCTATCATTTTAATGTTGTTTTTTTGAGCAATTTTATAAGCATTCTTGACTTCCTCTGGGGTAATGGTTGCTGTTATAACTATTGTTCCTTTATCTTTTAAACCTGGTGAAAGCTTTGTAACAACATCCTCTACCTGAGCCCCATTCATAACCATTACAAATGCCACATCGCAAATTTCTCCTACTTTTTCCACGCTCTCTGCTGCCTTACCACCATTATGCACTAATTCTTTTATACAAGAATCTCTTAGGTCAAATCCCGTTGTCTCATATCCAGCTTTTATTAAGTTTTTTGCAATACCCATTCCCATATTACCTAGGCCAATTACTCCTATCTTTTTCATATTATATTATCCTTTCACAAATTGTGTTCATCATATTTATTTTTCTAAAATTTTTCTTAAACTTTTAGCAGATGTTTCACTTTTTTCAAGCTGTGCTACCAAATCTCCATTTTTAATAACAAAAAATTTATCACCAAGCACAAATGCTTGATCAATGTTATGAGAAATAAGAATAACATTAATATTTTGCTTTTTGAGATTAGTAATTTGCTCAACAACCTTGTTTGACTCTTTAACTCCTAGCGCTGATGTGGGCTCATCTAGAATGAGAATTTTTGCACCAAAATATAATGCTCTAGATATTGCCAGTATTTGTCTTTCCCCACCTGAAAGAGTTCCGGCCATTCTCTTTGGGTCTTCAATGTTAATATCAAACTTTTTTAATTGTTGAGTGGTGGTTGTAGTGGCAAAATCTTTATCAAAGGTTTTAAATATATTATTCTTTATTGGTTCTTGACCTAAGAAAAAATTCCGATAAATACTTAATATAGGTATTATTGCTAAACTCTGATATACGGTTGATATGCCAGCGGTTATTGCATCTAGGGGGTTTAAAAAAGAAACGGTTTTTCCATTAATTTTATACTGACCCTTGCTCTGTTTAAAAACACCAGAAATTATATTTACTAAGGTTGATTTACCGGCGCCATTATCTCCAAGAATACAATTAATTTGACCAGAGTTAGTAGTCATAGAAATATTTTTTAGCGCAACAACATTCCCGAAGTTTTTATAAATGCCTTTTAATTCTAATCGAGTATTATCCATGAACATATTTTTTTCTAAAAGTTCCATTTACTAAAACAGCTGATACCAGCATAACACCCATAAATACCTGAAACCAATCAGCATCAACACCAGCAAATATTATACCTTGTTTTACCATTCCAAATATCAGAGCGCCTATCATAACACCGATTATGGAACCATAACCCCCAGTTAATAGTGTACCACCTATTACTGCGGCTATAATTGCAATAAACTCTTTTTGTTCTCCCCTGAGTACGTCAGCACCACCATAGGTGATAACTTGAATTACAGAAATAAACCATGCACAAAAAGCAGTGAAAATAAATAATGAAATTTTTACTTGATTAACTGGGATTCCCATAAGCATTGAACTTTCTTTTGATGCGCCTGTAGCAAATATCCAATTACCTATCTGTGTATGATTTAATAAAAAATATCCAGCTATTACAAATAAAATCCACCAGATAATTGATATGGGAAAATCAACACCAGAGATTGTGAGGTTACTACTAAAGAGTGAAGACATAAAATCGTATCCACTTGATCCACTGATACCACCTAACTGAGTTCTCCCAGTAATTATTTTTGACAAAGCAATTGTAAGCCCTCTTACAATAAATAATGATCCCAGTGTGATAATAAATGAGGGGAGTCCACTTTTTACTACTGTAAGCCCATTGCAATACCCAACAAAAATTGTCAAAAATAACGAACATAGACAGGCTAAAGGTATAGACATATTTCCTTCGACTGTTAGTAGCGTCATTGACATACTTGAAAATCCGATCAATGATCCAATAGAAAGATCAAACTCTCCCGATATCATTAACAGTGCAACACCAACTGCAAGTATTCCAATTTCAGATGAAACCTGAAGGTAAGATTTAATTCCCTGCATAGAAAGAAAACCATTATGAGCAAAGATCGCGAAGAACACCCAAACAAAAATCAAACCCAGGAGCGCACCTGTCTCCGGCCTTGAAAATATTTTTTTAGGAATAGTTATCTTTTACCTCTTTCACTTAATAATAACACGTCTTGGGCATTTCTTATATCAATAATGCTAGGGCCTGTCTCAAGTTTTTTATAAGCAGGAGTATTTTTATTTGTTATATATAAATTCATCAAAACCACAGGAAGATAACCCTGTAGATATTGTTGTTGGTCTAAAGCAAAAGATATTTTTTTCTTAAGAATCCCATCAATTATTTCAGGAGTGAAATCAAAAGTTGCTAGCCTAATATTGTTTTTTTTGTCAATGTCTTTTAATAGGTTCATGATAGGTAACGCTCCAAGGGGACCGAGAGTTAGAATCCCATCAATAGTCTTATTTGTAGATAGATATGCTCTGATTGTTTCTCTTGTTTCTGAAGGGTCTGAAGCATCAATGGGGATGGTTTTTACATCAATATTGTTTTCTCTTAAAACCTTTCTAAATCCTTTTTCTCTTTGATCTAAGCTAATATTTCCAATTTCATGATTAACACATAAGGCGGTTGTAATATTGTATTTAATTAACTCTTCCGCTGCTTTCATTCCTGCTTCATATTCGCTTTGACCGACATAGGTTAGAATTTCAACTTCTTCCATAATCTCACTACCAGAATTAATTACGATAATCGGGATCCCCTTTTTAGATGCTGCGGTAATACTCTTTTTTAGAGCAGATAAATCTGGTACAGAAACAATAAGCCCATCTGGATTAGTTGAAACAACAGCGTCAATAATTTGTGACATGGTAATCATGTCAAAGCTTTGTGGAGACTGGTAATAAAAATTAATACCAAGAGATTCTGCGGCATCCCTTGCCCCGTTACTTACTACGCTCCAAAAAGGATCAGTTGCTTGACCGTGAGTGACCATTTTAATAGTAACATCTTTTTTCTGCAGTTTTTTTTGGCCTTTATTATCTGAGCAAGATGTAAAAATCAATAGAGTTAAAATTGGATATAGAATTGTAATTTTTTTTATCATTTTTATTTTACCATAGTGGGGGAGTTACTTTTTAGGGAAGCATTGGCGGCTAACCCAGCTTTGAGTGCATGAAGTCCATCATCAGTGTTGGCATGGTCAACTTTTTTGCCTCTTATAGATTTGATAAAATCCATCATTTCTTTTTTATAAGATTCTTGATATCTATCAATGAAAAAGTTTTTTGGGCTTGATAATGTAAAACCATCTTTCGAGCCTTTTTCAACATTGTGTAAAAGCCTATTTGGAACTTTTAATATCCCTTTTGAACCTAGCACTTCTATTCGCTGATCATATCCATATACAGCTTTTCTAGAGTTGTTGATTGTTGCTAAAACACCATTTTTTAAGGTCATATTAATCACTGCTGTATCTACGTCATTAGCTTTTTTTATTTCAGGGTCAACAAAGCACCCCCCTTTTACATATAGTTCAGATATTTCAGACCCCGATAAATATTTCACCATATCAAAATCATGAATAGTCATATCTAAGAAGATCCCACCAGATTTTTTAATATAGCTAATTGGCGGGGGAGCAGGATCTCTAGACGTTATCTTAATCATATGGATATCACCAATTTCATTATTAATAATATCTAATTTTAGCTTGGCAAAGTCTGGATCATATCGCCGATTAAAGCCAACATGTAGATTGTGATCGTTTTTATTTGTGATTGATTTAACATCAAGAATTTCTTCAATAGAAAGGCCTAGGGGTTTTTCGCAAAAAATATTTTTTATGTTTTTTGATAAATCTTTAATCTGGTTAACGTGATAGTTAGATGGTGAACAGATTACAGCACCATCAATATTTTTCATGTTTAAAAGATCGTTAAAATCTTTTGATTGCTCTATTCCCAACTCGGTGAAGTTCTTATCGGGCTCTAAAACAGGGTCAATTATAATTTTAAGATTACACTGGTCTGATGAGATGATATTCGCCGCGTGGATCTTTCCTATTCTTCCCAAACCGATGATTGCTAAATTAACTTTATTCATTTTCCACCAGAATCGGTTTATTTTCTTTTATTGATCTATTCCCGGCAGATGCAACTCGGATTGCATTTAAAATATTTTCTGGGCCAACAGTAGATTTACTTTTATTAATTATGCTTTTGTAAAAGTATTCAAGTTCATTTAAGTATGAAGATTCGTATCTCTCAATAAACGATTCATTTATTTTTGACTTACCTGTTTTTGTTTTGCCGCTTAATAGATAAAGATTGTTGGATCTGTTTTCAACTGATAGCATACCTTCTGAACCAAAGACCTCAATCCTTTGATCGTATCCGAAGTGAGTTTGCCTTGAACTATCAATAGTACATAAAATTCCGTTTGTTAACTCTAGGGTAATAATAGCATTATCGATATCTTTAATATCTTTTAATTTCTGTTCTATAAATACAGCACCATTAACATATATTTCCTTAATGCTTTCTCCGGTTATAAATGTCAGCATATCAAAATCATGAATACAAAGGTCAAACAGCATCCCACCAGATGACTTTAAAAATTTAAATTTCGGAATAGTGCTGTCGTGGTTTGTAATGTGGATCATTTGTGGCTCACCAATGAGGCCCTCTTCTAATTTATTTTTTAACAATATAAATTCTTCATCAAACCTCCTATTTAAACCAACTTGGACGATAGAATTTTTAGACTTCATTAGATTAATGATTTCATTTATTTCTTTTTCAGAAAAAGAAATCGGCTTCTCACAAAAAACGTGTTTATTATTTCTAATACATTTATTAATTAAATCAAAATGTGTTGGGGTGGGTGAAGAAATAACGACAGCATCGATATCTTGATCAAAAACAATTTTTTCAGGGTTTTCAAATGAGCTTACCTGGCCAAGGCTTTGGATAAATTCCGTATCTGGCTTTGGGTCAGCTACACTCTTTAAGTCTAAAAAGGGGAGTCTCTGGTAGATGTTTTTAGCGTGCATTTTCCCAATGCGCCCCAGCCCAATTAGACCAACGTTAACGATATTGTCTTTCACCGAATATCCTTAACAGAAGAACGCTCAACTAAGCTTGAATTCAAAATAATGTTTTTAACATTAGTGTTTTTATCTTTCATTCTGGATACAATTAGGTTAATGCTTTCTTGCCCCATTTCATAGATAGGTTGATGCATTGTTGTCAAGGACACTGTGGTTAGGGGCATGTTATCATATCCAACTATTGAAAAATCATCGGGCACTGAAAGACCTAAGTTTTTTGCTGCAGCATAGAACAGTAATGCAATCCTATCATGGCCTGCATAGACAGCAGTGAATTTTTTTTTGTTTTTCAAAATTTGGTTGGCGTGGCTGAGGTAGTTATTTATATTAAACGCACCCTTATCAAGAATAGTTATTGATGAGTCTTGTTTTATTCCTGCTTCAACCATCTTAGATATAAACCCACTATAGCGTAGTTTTTCAGTGCTATATAATTTGTTGCTTAAAAATGCAATTTTCTTATGCCCTCTATTAATAAGGTGTTGGGTAATTTGTCGTGACCCCTCAAAATTATTTGTTGTTACAAAATCAAGGTCTGAATCTTGGATTCCTCTATCAGCTAATACCACTGGGATATGTTTCTTTTTTAATTCATTTATAATCTGGAGGTTTTTTTTATCACTTGCCGCTACAGGTATATAGATCACGCCACTTACTGATAACTTTATCAACCTATCAATATGGTAGCTTGCTTGGCTTGGTGTATCATCCGTATTGCAGAGGATTAAACTAATATCATTTTTTATTGCCTGATCCTCAGCTCCTCGCGCAAGAATTGGGGCATAACCTGATCTTATATCGGGGACTAATAAACCAACTGTCTGTACATTATTTGACGACTTTTCCATTCTTTGCACAAACGAGCCAACTCTTTTTTTTCGAATGATGTATCCATCATTTTCTAAATTTCTAAGTGCTTGCCTTACGGTTGCTCTTGATAGTCCGCTCAACTTTACCAGTTCATTTTCAGTAGGGATTTTCTCATTGGTAGAATAATACCCTTGTTCAATTCTGTCTTGTAGCCAAGTTTGCAATTGGAAGTATTTAGGGATTTTGCTTTTATTATTTATTATCAAAATGGAATTATTCGTTTAATTGTATGTACAATTATAGGGAATGTTCCTCTCAAGTATCAAGAAATAAGAGTTTTTAAAGGTTAAAAGCGAATTTTTTTTGAAACTTGCATATAAAAAAACTTTCAATTATAATTATATATACATATTCTATATGTAAGTAGAACACATATCAAAAAAACACAATGAGGAGTAATATGAAGAATAAGTTAATATCAACAATAACAGTGATATTATCTCTAGCCCATTTTTTATATGCGGGAGATATTAGTGGTAAAGTTAGTGGTTCTAGCTCTGGGGATTTTCTTCCTGGTGCGAACGTAATGCTAGATGGGACCAATTATGGTACCTCATCCGACAGGTCTGGTAATTTTAAAATAGAAGGTGTTCCTGAAGGCGATTACACTTTAAAGGTGACCTACGTTGGTTACGGTGATTTTTCGCAGGCTGTCACTGTTGGGGCTGAGGGAGTTTCGGTTGACGTATCTCTTGATGTTGATTATGTCTCAATGGAGGGGGTTAATGTTACAGGTCTAGCTCAAGGGCAGGCTAAGGCATTGAGTCAACAGCGAAGCGCTGGGAATATAAAAAATGTAGTATCGAGAGATCAGATGGAAAAATTTCCTGATCAGAATGTTGCAGACGTTTTACAAAGACTCCCGGGTATTGCTCTAGAAAGTGATCATGGTGAGGGTCGTTATGTTCAAATTAGGGGTGCAGAGGCTTCTCTTAATACAACTACGATTAATGGCGTTAAGGTGCCAAGCCCTGAAGATGTTAGAAAAATTTCTTTAGATATTATCCCAAGTTATTCACTTGGTTCTGTTGAGGTAACCAAGGCTATTACCCCAGACATGGATGGTGATGCGATTGGTGGTCATGTAAACCTGATAACCAAAAATGCTTTTGACTACGATGGTCAGTTTATGGAAGCAAAGGTCGCTGGGGGTCATAGACCTCTTTATGGTAAAAGTGGTAGTATGGGTGCATTTACCTATGGCAACCAATTTATGGATGGGAATCTTGGTCTAATAGTATCTGGGAGTTATGAGTTTAACGATATGAAAACAGATAATATTGAGTTAGAGTGGGCTGATGAATATGAGTATGTAACAGATGTCGTCGATAGTGAGGAAGATGAAACATACGTTGTTGAGGAGGCTGATGGTAGAATTATAAATGATATAGCCCTAAAGAATTACGCATTAAGCAGAGAAAGGATAGGAATAACATCAAGCCTAGATTATAAACTCTCTAATGACTCAAAACTCTATGCCAATTTTATTTCAAATACTTACACCGATATTGAAGATAGAAATAGACTTCGCTACCGGCTTGATAAATCAGTAGATGAAGAAGAACCTGGCTCTGGGTATTATGATATTACCTCCCAAGGAGGGACTGCTAAGCTGGCAAGAATATACAGGGAGCTGAAAAGCAGATCTTCAATATCAAAAATTAACAATTTTTCATTAGGTGGGGATCACGCTCTAGGGAGTATGAAAGCGGACTGGTCATTCACACAATCTTATGCCGAAGAGCTCAGAGATCCTTCAGTAAATGCTGAGTTTGTTATAAAAGATGTAAACATGAATTACGAGTTTAGTGATGTAAATCACCCTCAAATTACTAGCTTTACTGACGAAGAAGGTAGTATTGATCATCATGACCTTTCAGCCTATGAGCTGGATGCGATTGAATTAGAAGGTAATTATATCCCTAATGCTAAAAGTCCCAATGGGAACCTTGTTTCTGGTGATGATCAGGTCATAGCATTTAATCTTTCAATGCCACTTTCGTTAGGTGGGGGTAATGGCGAAATTAAAGTAGGTGCAAAATTATCTTCGAAAGAAAAAAAATCTGATAAATCTGGTGCAGAGGTATGGGAGTGGGATGGTGATGATGACCTCATAATGCAGGGTTTTAGAATGGATATAGAAGGTGCTGACTATATGGAAGGGAATTACGTCCATACTCATGGTATAGATGTCAAGAAAATCCGAGATCATATGAGCGCCAACATTGGGTCATATGCAATATTACCTATGTATGAGGATGCTATTCTAGAAACCTGGGATGCTACAGAAGACATTACCGCATTTTATGGTATGGCTGATATGAAATTTGGGAAGGTTAATTTTATTGGTGGTGCTAGGATGGAAAAAACATCTTCTACTTACAATTCATGGGAAGGTGCTGTGGAAGATGCTGAAGATGGTGAACTAAGCATTGATGAAAGTCTTGCTGCATATTTTACTGCTCAAAAGGTTACAAAGGAATACACAGATATTCTCCCTATGGTTCATGTAAGATATGAAGCTAATGACAGAGCCTTAGTTCGTGCGGCATATACAGAGAGTATTGCAAGAGCTGATTTTGCTTCTTTGGTTCCCTTTATTGCAACCGATGGAGACGATGCTGAAGCTGGAAATCCTGAACTTGAATCAGCGCACTCAAAGAATATTGATCTTATGGTAGAATACTATCCAGCAGGACTAGGGATATTTTCATTTGGCTATTTTAGTAAGTCAATTGATAATTACATCTACACCTCAGTACTTGAAGATGCCTCAATTCGAGGTGGCTCAAAAGTATATGATGAAGTTGTAATGCCTGTAAATGGAGACAATGCTACACTAAGTGGTTGGGAAATGAATTTTGTAAAGAATCTAGATTTCTTACCTGGCCCTCTTAGTAATCTATCACTTTATTTTAACTACACAGCGACAGACTCAGAGGCTGACTATGGTGATGCACGTGAGAAGTCAACATTCCCAGGGCAAGCAGCAAGCACTGGAAACCTAAGTTTCGCTTATGAGACAAGTAAACTTACAGCAAGATTCTCACAGTCAATTGCTGATCAATACATTGTTGAGGTTGGTGAAGATAAAGATGAAGATATTTTTTATGACCCTGCAAACCGCTTAGACCTATCTTTAAGTTATAACTTAAATAATAAGCTTACTCTTTTTGCAGACATATTAAATATCACAAATGTACCTCATGTTTATTTTATGGGTGATGCAAGCAAACCTGTTGAGAAAGAGGTTTATGGGTCTACCGTAAAGATTGGTACTAATTATAGATTCTAATATTTAGTATAAAAATTAGTATAAAAAATAAAGGCCTCATTTAATTTGGGGCCTTTATTTTTTTATAGTGAATTTAAAATTCAAATTTCTTGGCAACTTATTTAATTGTACGTACATTTAATTTTAGATAATTAAAACATTGGATAATCTTATGAAAAACACATACCAACTTTTTGTTTTATTTTTTACAGCACTTTTTATTTTTATTAGTTGCTCTGGAGATAAAATCATTCGAGAAACACATGCTTTTGTAAAGGCTACAATGGAAACAGAGCCTGTAACCGATAGAGATGACACTGCTGATGATCCTTGTGTATGGGTTCACCCAACAAATCCTTCCCAATCTTTAATTATAGGGACTGATAAAGACGAAAAATCTCCTGGTCTTAGGGTATACGATATGGATGGTAATCAGGTATTTACTACAGATATTGAAAAAGCAAATAATGTAGATATTCGTTATGGTATGAAATTAGGTTCTAAAACTTATGACATAGTTACCGCAGGGTTAAGAGTTTCTAATACACTAGGAATTTATAGGGTCGATGGAGATTCTAAGTCCTTAATATCTGTAGCAGCCAGAGAGGTTAAACTAGGAATTGAAGCTTATGGTTCCTGCATGTATAAGGATATTTCTACAAATACATTTTATGCTATAATTAATGATAAAGAAGGTAATGTAGAGCAATATGAATTATTTGATAATGGATTTGGGAAAGTTGATGCAAAAGTAGTAAGAACTTTAAAGCTTCCTGGTCAGTTAGAGGGTTGTGTTGCCGATGATATTCTTGGTCATCTTTATTTAGGCGAAGAAGAGTATGGTATTTGGAAATATAGCGCAAATCCAAATTCTACAACCAAAGGTGTTCTTATTGATTCTATCGGTCCTAATCTTGCAGCTGATGTTGAAGGATTGACCCTTTACTATAGCGGGGAAAATACTGGCTACTTGATTGCATCTAGTCAAGGTGATGATAGATATGCAATTTATGCAAGAGAAGGTGATAATAAGTTCATAGGGCGTTTTGCTATCGTTGATAGCGAAAAAATAGATGGTACTAGCTCAACAGATGGAATTGATGTGTGTAATATGAATCTTGGTAAAAATTTTAGCAATGGTGTATTTATTGTTCAAGATGATGAAAATGATAAAGGAGCTCAAAATTTTAAGGTTGTCCCCTGGGAAAATATAGCTTCATCTTTTGATCCTCCGCTTTCTATAAATAATAAATGGAGCTTAAGACGTTAAAAGGTATTTATGAAACTTACTACTGCTCAAGCGACCGTTAAGTTTTTAAGTCAGCAATTTACTGAGCGAGATCAAAAAGAATATAAATTCATTAATGGAGTTTGGGGGATTTTTGGTCATGGTAATGTTGCTGGTATTGGAGAGGCCTTAGAGCAGAATAGAGAACTTAAACATTTTCTCCCTCGAAATGAGCAGGGGATGGTTCATTCCTCAGTTGCATATGCTAAGCAGCACAAGAGGTTAAAAACATTTGCGTGTACTAGTTCTATTGGGCCTGGTGCTACGAATATGATTACTGCTGCGGCTGGTGCGACAATCAATAGATTACCCGTATTACTGCTTCCAGGTGATATTTTCAGCAGAAGAAATGTTGGCCCAGTATTACAACAACTCGAGCATAATAATTCATTAGATGTGTCTGTAAATGATTGTTTTAAACCAGTGAGTGTTTTTTGGGACAGGATAAACAGACCTGAGCAGTTAATTTCTTCGCTTCAAGAGGCAATGCGATTATTAGCTGACCCTGCTAAGACCGGTGCCGTTACAATTTGTTTACCCCAAGATGTCCAGGCTGAGGCTTATAATTATCCAGACAAGTTTTTTGACAAAAAAGTTTGGCCCATACCCAGGAACTTGCCTTGTGAAGATTCTTTAGTTAAAGCTATAAATATTATCAAAAAAGCTACAAGGCCTGTTATAATTGTTGGCGGAGGAGTTATCTATTCGGATGCTGAAAAAATATTAAACGATTTTTGTAAGACATCAGGCATTCCAATTATTGAAACACAAGCTGGTAAAGGTTCACTTAGTTGGGATCATGAACAAAACCTAGGAGCTGTAGGTGTTACAGGAACAAGCGCTGCAAATTTAATAGCTCAAAAATCAGATCTTGTTATTTGCATTGGAACTAGGCTCTCGGATTTCACAACCGCATCAAAAACTTTATTTAGAAATCCAGGTGTCTCGTTTTTAAGTATAAACGTATCTTCATTAGATGCGCATAAGCATTCTTCTTTTTCATTAATCGGGGATGCCAAAGTATGCCTTGAGGACTTTCATAAAAAATTAAAACAAGAAAACTTTAGTGTTTCTAAAAAATACAAAAGTGATATTTCTAAGTTAAAAAAATCATGGAATGAGGAAGTTGATAGAATATTTCTTTTAGATAATAAGCCATTAATTAGTCAAGGTGAAGTTATTGGTGTGGTATCAAACTTTATGAATGAAGATGATACAGTAGTCGGAGCAGCAGGAAGTTTACCAGGTGATATGCATAAACTTTGGCGCACAAAAAATGGAAGTCAGTATCACATGGAATATGGCTATTCGTGTATGGGTTATGAAATCGCTGGTGGACTTGGTATTGGGATGGCGAAAGAAAAAGGTGATGTATTTATAATGATCGGAGACGGCTCTTATCTGATGATGAACTCTGAAATTGTGACAGCAGTACAAGAAAATCAAAAACTTATAATTATATTAGTTAATAACCATGGTTTCGGAAGTATAAATAATCTCTCTTTGAGTTTAGGTAGCGAAGGATTTGGCAATCAATATAGAAAGAGGGACGTTAATTCTGGCGATTATAATGGAGATAAAATCCATATTGATTATTGCGAACATGCAAAGTCTATGGGTATAGATGCGATCAATGTTCAAACAAAAAACGAACTTGAAAATGCCCTTATTGTATCTAGAAAAAATACTAAATCAACATTAATAGAAGTGCTTGTTGATGTAAATGTTCGAGTTCCTGGTTATGAAGCATGGTGGGATGTCCCAGTCGCCGAAGTTTCAAAATCTGAAAAAGTTAATAGGGTAAGAGAAGAATATGAGGAACAAATTAAAAAGGAGCGAGATTTTTAATTTGATTAATGAAAATATACAAATTGGGATTGCACCAATTAACTGGAGCAATGATGATATGCATGAAGTTGGTGGGCACTACTCTCTTGATACTATTTTATCTGAAATGATGGAGGCTGGTTATAAGGGCACAGAAATAGGAAACAAATTTCCTTCTACTTCTTTAGCTATTAAAAAAGAATTAGAGAAATATGATTTAGCCCTTGCTTCATCTTGGCATTCCACTTTTTTTTTAACAAAGAATCTTGATAGTGAAATTGAAAACATTAAAAAAAAATGTGCTCTTCTAAGCGAAGCGGGAGCAAATATAATTAATGTTGCAGAATGCTCTCATTCCATACATAGTGAGATAAATATTGAACTTGACTCTAAGCCTATATGTGATGATCAAAAATATGATAGCCTATCAAATTCGTTAAATAAAGCTGGAGAGGTCTGTAAAGCTCATGGCGTAGATCTAGCTTTTCATCATCATATGGGAACATATATTCAAAATGAAAATGAAATAGAGATATTGTTATCAAAAACGGATCCTAATTTTGTACATCTATGCGCTGATACGGGACATTTATTATTTGCGGGAGTTGACCCTGTTGAGTTTTTTCAAAAGCACATAAACCGTATTAAACACATTCATTTTAAGGATATAAGGGCGGATATTTTTAATAACATAAATATAAATAAAGAATCATTTCTAAGATTAGTGTTAAAAGGAATTTTTACAGTACCTGGTGACGGGTGTATTGATTTTATAACTATTGGTAATAATTTAAAGAACTCTGGCTATAAAGGATGGATAATCGTAGAAGCTGAACAGGACCCGGAAAAAGCTAATCCACTAGAGTACGCATTATTGTCTAAGAAATATCTTGATAAGATTTGGAGTGATTAAATGAAACAAAAAACAAAAATGCAACAAACAACTGATTGCGGTTCTGATTGGTGGAATGATTCGAATGACCACGCTGAGCTGCAGCATGCGTTTGATGAAGGAGCGGTAGGAGCGACCTCAAATCCTGTAATTACTTATCAGAGCGTTAAAAACCACCCAGATGTATGGCTTCCTGAAATCGATGACATGATCTTAAAAAATCAACAAGCATCAGAAGATGATATCCTATGGTTATTATGTGATAAAGTTGGTAAAAAAGCGGCAAAAATATTACTACCTGTATACGAAAGGACGAATAAACAAAAAGGGAAATTGTCTTTACAGGTAAACCCTAAATATTATAGAAATGCTGATGCGATGTTTGAACAAGGAAAATATTTAGCTTCTCTTGCTCCAAACATTGCAATTAAATGCCCTGCTTTACCAGCGGGGATTAAAGCAATGGAGATGCTGACTGCGGTTGGGATAACTGTAAATGCTACAGTTAGTTTTACTGTACCTCAAGCGGTTAAAGTAGCAGAAGCTATTGAGAGAGGATTAGAAAAAGCTGAAAAAAATGGTATAGATACAACAAGCGTAACTCCGTATGTTACAATAATGGTTGGTAGGATAGACGACCATTTAAAAAGGATAAGGGAATCAAATGGGGTTAATATAGACCCGGAAATAATTGACTGGGCATCTATAGCAATTTTTAAAAATGCTTATAGAATTTTTAAAGAAAAAAATTATAAATCTAAACTTTTAGCTGCTGCGTTTAGATGTGATTTACATTGGAAAGAAATTGTAGGCGGAGATATTATTATAAGTATGCCTTATGAATGGTGGAATAAATTTAATGCTTCTGATGTTGATGTAAAGCACAGGATTGATGAACCAGTTGATGAGAAAACGGTTAGTCTTTTAAAAGAAAATTTTGAAGATTTTAATAAAGCATATGATGAAAGTGGAATGACAGAAAATGAATTTGAATCTTTTGGTGCCTCTGTTCATACTATGCAAACATTTTTAGAAGGATATGATGAGTTTGTTGCATTAATTCGTAGTAGAATGATTACAGGTAATTAAAGAGGAAATTATGAGTTTAATTAAACCCTATCGAAATGGATTTCAAAAAGGGTTCAATTCCTATCCGGGTACCAACGAAAAAACAGGAATAGAATTTGAAATTTTAATTACAGATAAAGATGAAGAGCATGAGTTTGGAGAAAAAGAAAATGAAATTGCGATTGTAGCAATAGATGGAGTAGGTGAAATTTTTTTTGATAACACAGTTATATCTTTTAATAGATCTAATTGGATTGATATTGACCCCACTGTAATCCATTTATCACCTGGCGAGAATGTCAAAATCAAATCTACTTCACAGTGTCGATTTGCGGTTATTAAAACAAGCAACGATCTTAGTTTTAAGGGGAAGGTCTACCAACCTTCTGATATTGATACAGAACATCGTGGGAAAGATCAGCTAGATGATACTTGTTATAGACTAGTTCGTTTAGCTTTTGATGATACTATCTCTCCAAAAGAAGCTAAACTTGTAATTGGAGAGGTATTGAATTTTCCAGGAAAATGGAGTAGTTATCCACCTCACCACCATCCACAATCAGAGATTTATTATTATGAGCTTTCGCCAGATTGGGGATATGGTCATGGTGAATTAGGAGAAGATGTATTTAAGATAAAAAATGGTGATCTGCTTACCATTACAAAAAGTAGAACCCATAGTCAAACCTCAGCACCTGGGTTTCATATGTATTATTTATGGGCCATAAGACATGATGATAAAAAAAGGTATGATGGATTTACCTATGTAAAATCTTTTGAAAATATGTTGGAGTAGAAAATGAATATTTATAGAAATTTTAAGTTAGTTGTCTTTAGTTCCCTTTTATTAAACTTTGTAAAAGCTGGTGAAATTGAATATTATTGGTCTGGCGCTGTCACATCTAAGAGCGCTGTAATATCTTTCGCAACTGATAAGAAAGCTAGAATTAAGATTCAGTATAGTGAGAGTAAAAACTTTAAAAAAAATAAAAGGTATACTAAGGCGATATCAACAAATGAAAAATCTCATTACTTTACAAAAGAACAATTAATAAAACTAAAACCTAATCAAACATACTACTACAGGTTTAACATTAATGGCACATTAAAAAAAGACCAAGTTGGAAAGTTTAAAACTCACAGCGATAAACCTTTTTCGTATAAAGTAACGATGGCAACATGCGCTACTACGGGGTCTAATAATCCGGTATTTGACCGAATAAGAGAAGAGAGTTCGCAGTTTTATTTAATGCTGGGGGATTTTCATTACGGGGATATACGAAGAGATTGTGAGGACAACTTTCTAGCATATTTTCGTGCTACTCTTGGCTCAAAAAAACAATCAAGTTTGTATAACAATATTCCGATAGCCTATATGTGGGATGACCATGACTATGGACCAAACAATAGCGCCGGGCTTTCTCCAAATGGAGATGGTAAGGTCGCTTGTCAATCAGAAGCAAGACAAGCATATAAGAATTATGTACCGCATTACCCTCTAGCTTTTCAACAGAAAGGGAAAGTTATATCACAAGTTTTCAATGTCGGTAGAGTAACTTATTTACTAACCGATTTACGTTCTGAAAAAAGAAGACCACTGTTTCAAGGCGATTGCGAAAATCCTGATTCACCAAATTGTAAGAAAATAAAAGATGGTTCCAATTTTGGATCTGATGAGCATCTCAACTGGTTTAAAGATCAATTATTAATTGCAAAAGCAAATAATAATGCTGTTGTTTGGCATTCAAGCTTCCCCTATTTGAGTGCTCCAGATGTAAGTACTTTTAATTGTGAACAAAGCGAAATTATCAAGACAAGTAAAGGTTTTGAGTGTGATGACCATGACAATTGGGGGTGGTATCCTGAGGAAAGAACAGGCATTGCAAATTTTATTAAAAAGAATAATATACCGGTTTGTATAGTTAGTGGAGATGCCCATATGGCGGCAATTGATGATGGTACAAATAGTGATTATGCAATAAACGGTGGTGCACCAATCCCGATTTTCCACGCAGGTCCTTTAGACAGAAAGCCAAGTATCAAAGGCGGGCCATACTCGCATGGTGTTAGCGGTGTCCGTGGTCAATATGGTATTATGGAGGTTATTGATAATGGAGGAGATAATATATGTATTCAATGGAAGGTAAAAAATTCAAAAGGTGAGTATGTTAAAAATACAGAAGGTAAATTACTTGAGTATGATTTTTGTTTTGAAGTGGGAGATTAGTAGCTATTAATATTTTAGATTTTTTTAAAGCAGGTGTTGATCAGCCTATTATTACTGATGCTGATCAGATAAAAAGCAGATACTCAAAGTATCGTAAGGAGATTCTTGCTACGATTATTACGCTTTATGGATTTGGGTATACTTGTAGACTGGCTCTTTCTGTTGTTAAGAAACCATTAATAGATGGTGGCCTTTTTTCAATTGTTGATCTTGGTTTGGTTGGGTCTGCCTATTTTTATGGTTATGCATTAGGAAAGTTTTTAAATGGATTCCTGGCTGATTATGCAAATATAAAAAGATTTTTCACATTTGGTTTGATTACTTCTGGGGCTATTAACATATCAATGGGTTTAAATCAATCCCTAACACTATGGATAATTTTTTGGTTTTTAAATGGATGGGTTCAGGGAATTGGCGCTCCATCATGTGCAATTGCCTTAACAAATTGGTTTAGTCCAAAAGAAAGAGGATGGTATTATGGGCTATGGAGCACTGCCCATGCAATAGGAGAGGGTCTTACATTTATTGGTACAGCGGCTCTAGTTGATTATTTTTCATGGCATGCAGGATTTATTGGGCCTGGAATTTCATTGATATTAATCACTGTTGCTGGATATCGATTCTTACAGGATCGACCAGAAACTTTAGGCCTCCCGAGTGTTACCGACTGGAAAAATGAAGAGAGTGTTAAAAAGGTCTCTAAAAATTTCAAAGAGGTTTTAAAGAATCAATTAAAAATTATAAGATATCCATCTATATGGATTTTAGGATTAGCTAGTGCCACAATGTATGTCACTAGATATGCTATAAATAGCTGGGGTGTTTTGTATTTACAAGAAGGTAGAGGCTATTCTCTGATTGAAGCAGGGGGCTTGGTTGGTTTAAACACGTTTACTGGAATTATTGGCTGTGTTGCGTATGGTTATATATCAGATAAATATTTTGGTGCACGAAGACCCCCAGTCACATTAATGTTTGGTATAGCAGAAATCAGTTCATTGTTTTTGATATTTTACGGACCACAGTCGACTTTAGTTCTTACGATAGCCTTCATCATTTATGGCTTTTCATTAAGTGGGCTTCTAGCGGTTCTTGGTGGGCTTTTTGCCATTGATATTGCTCCGAAAAATATTACTGGAGCTGCCATGGGATTCATTGGTTTGTTTAGCTATATAGGAGCTGCGATACAAGAAAAAGTCAGTAGCGTATTAATAAAAAGCACTCAGCCGGATGCAAACTCTGTAATAGTATATGATTTTGATTCTGTAATTATTTTCTGGATATCTGCATCTGTTGTTTCATTTTTTCTTTCTTTGTCTTTATGGAATCATAAAATCAAGGACTAGTTATTTTCCAATTTAAGTTACATTTTTTATTTATTTTCATCTTGTTAGCTTTTGAAATTGGATTTTCAAATAATAATATTATTGGAGCACATTCTCATAACGATTATAAAAATGAATATCCTTTAGATGCGGCTTTTAAGCATAAGTTTAAAAGTATAGAGGTTGATATCTTTTTATTAAAAAATAAATTATATGTAGGTCACAGTTGGTTTGAATTAACAAAATCAAAAACGATTGAAAAGATGTATTTAGACCCTTTATGGAAAATATATAAAGAGAATAATAAATCAGTTTATATTGATAATTCAGTATACTTATTAGTAGATATAAAAACCAATGCCTTAAAGACATATAAGGTTTTAGAAAATATATTAAAAAAATATAAACCAATGTTGACTTATGTTACTTCAGATTCTGTTTTTGAGGAAGCTGTTACAATTATATTATCTGGCAATCGGCCACCCATAGATTATTTTGATGACTACGAATACAGGAATGTATTTATTGATGGTAGATTGGGTGATATTGGTGAGGGGATATCATATAAGATAATGCCCTTAATTAGCTCTGATTGGGAACAAACTTTTACTTGGGACGGCGCCGGAATATTTCCATCAGCTCAATATGAGATTCTTAGTGAATTAGTAAAAAGTGTACACCTTGAGAAAAAAGAAATTAGATTTTGGGCATCACCCGATAATCAAAACACTTGGAGAACATTGTTATTAGCTGATGTTGATTTAATTAACACAGATAATATTGAACAGTTTAAAAAATTTATTACTTTAAAAAATAGTGACAAGGATATTATAAATGACTGAAATAAAAATTCAAGATTTTGAAGCTTACGGGAATTGGATAAATAATCAGGATGAGATTGCTGGTAATGTTGAGAGTATAAATGTTATATCGCCATATTTTGATAAAAAAATTGCTTCAATTCCAGCATCAAATTCAGAGCATCTTGATTCTGCAGTAGAAGCAGCTAGCGCTGCTTTTTTAAATTGGTCTCGAACAAACATTCGTGACAGAGCTCAGATTATGTCTCGCTTCAAATCTATTATTGAAAATGATATTGAAAATTTAGCAACTATCATTGCTTTGGATAATGGTAAGACCATTGAAGATGCTATTGGTAGCATTAAAAGAGGTGTCGAGGTTATTGACTTTGCTGTTTCAATGCCTAATGTTTTGAAAGGAGAATCTTCAGAAGTTTCACCTGGGATTAATTGTGTTATGACCCATGAGCCCATCGGGGTTGTTTCTGGTATAACTCCATTTAATTTTCCTGTAATGGTTCCCCTGTGGATGATTCCATTAGCTATAACCGCGGGTAACACATTTATTTTAAAACCATCTGAGCAAACTCCCTTAGCTGCTATAAAGTTAGCTGAATATTTAGAAAAAGCAGGTCTTCCTAAAGGGGTTTTTAATGTTGTTCATGGCTCCAAAGATATTGTAGAAGCAATTTGCGATCACCCAAAAATTAAAGCGGTTGCATTTGTTGGGTCTTCAAAAGTTGCTGAAATTGTTTATAGCAGATCAACTCAGAAAAAGAAAAGAGCTATATGTTTAGGGGGTGCTAAAAACCATATGATTGTAGTACCAGATGCTGACGTTGATTCTACGGCAAAAGGATTACTCGCAAGTTCAATGGGCAGTGCTGGGCAGCGTTGTATGGCTGCTAGTGTTGCTGTAGGTGTAGAAGATGTTGACCATATTATTGATCAATTAATTAAAGAAGCTAATCAATTTAAACTTGGGAGAGATATGGGCACCATTATAAGTAAGGCTTCCTTAGACCGTATAACTAATTATATTAATGAAGCAGAAAAAATGGGCGCAAAAGTTTTACTTGATGGTAGAAATGCTAAAGTTCCTTCTGAATACAGTTCTGGCTATTGGATTGGGCCTACAATACTTGACTATGTTAACCCAGACTGGGCATGTGCAACTGATGAAATATTTGGTCCGGTACTATCAATAATTAGAGTACCCACAATTGAAAAAGCTATGGAGATTGAAAATAATTCTCAGTATGGTAACGCTGCTGCAGTTTTTACTACCTCTGGCGAGATAGCTAAAATTGTCACTGATAGTGCATCTTCAGGGATGGTTGGTATAAATATTGGAGTACCAGTCCCTAGAGATCCTTTTAGTTTTGGTGGCTGGAATGAGTCTAAATATGGTCATGGTGACATAACAGGAGTGAGCGGGGTTAATTTTTGGACTAATTTAAAAAAGACTACTTCACGATGGCCTGAGTCATCGCAAGAATGGAAGAAGTATTTTTAGTTAATTTAATAAGTTAAACATTTCTTCATTTATTGCTTTGTTTAAATTTTTTGACGTGTCTCTTATTGCAGTGTTTAGATCAGTGTTTTTGGGTGTGATTTGATTTGCAATAGTTAAACCAGGGAGATTCAGATGAGAAAGATCTTTTTTTAGTTTACCTGTAAATGCTATTACAGGAGTTGAATGTTTTTTACCAAGATCAGCTACATGTTTTAATAGTTTACCATACTGAGTTTGTTCATCTATACAGCCCTCGCCTGTAATGATATAGTCATAGTTTCCTTTTTTAATTTTGTCTTTTAAGTTTAACAATTTAGATATCAATTTAAATCCACCTTCGAATTCAGCATTTAAAAAACTTAACGCTGCAAACCCAACTCCTCCTGCAGCACCAGCCCCATCATGTTTGGTATAGTCTCTTCCCAATTCTTTTGTTACAATTTTTGAGAAATGAATTACGTTTTCTTCAAGCTCACGTAACTCTTTATCAGAAGCACCTTTCTGTTTACCAAATGTTTGTGTAGCTCCATTAGGGCCAATTAAAGGATTTGCCACATCACACGCTACAATAAATTTTATTTTCTTAATACTATCATATATGGGACTTTTTTCTATTTTATATATTTTATTTAAGTTTTTTACGGATGCTGCTAATTTTTTATTTCCATAATCTCTAAAAGAGAATCCAAGTGCATCAAGCATTCCAATTCCGACATCGTTTGTAGCGCTTCCTCCAATAAATAATATTATTTTTTTCATTCCTTCAGAAATAATATTCTCAATTAATTGTCCTGTCCCATAGCTAGTAGTTTTTGTTGGCTTTCTAAGTTCTGTTGGTACCAATTGGATTCCTGAAGCTTGAGCCAATTCTATTATTCCAGTTTTTGTTTTTTTATTTATACAGTATGTGGCTTTTACTAACTCATTTATTGGGTTTTTCACCAACATAGTTTTAAAAGTGTAATCTTTAATTAGTTTAAAAGAGTCTAAAGAACCTTCACCCCCATCTCCAATAGGGATGCAATCGACAACACAGGCATGATTAATTTTTTGGATGGCAGTTTTTGTTATATCACAAAATTCATTTGAACTAATACTATCTTTGAAAGAATCAGGTATAACTAGTATTCTTTTTTCCATAGAAAATTACTTAAGAGTTTTTCTCCCATTCGCTAAAAGGATATTTTTGTAGCATGCTGTTGTAATATTTTTTTTGACCAGTTACTTCTTCTAAAACAAAATTTGGTAATTTAAAATTCACTGATTCACTCTTTAGCTCTATCTCACCAATTAACAAACCCTTATTAGCTTCATGGAACTCGTCTAGTTCCCATTTCATACCATCAAATATGCATATATGCCTGGTCTTTTCAATTAGTGGTTTGTAGCATAGTTTAAATAAATCTTTAGCATTTTTATTCGGGATAATAGTTTCGTATTCAAAACGAGACATACCGTTTTTGCTACTAGGGCCTTTAATAGTTAAAATATTTTTTATAAGGCCATCCAAATCAGTAACAGATCTTATGCGAACTGTACGCTCTTTATCAGTTTGGAGATATCCTTGTTTAATTTTCAATTTTGGCAAAGAATCTGGAATCTTTGATAAAATGAATTTTCTTTCAATTTCTACCATTATTTACATCTCGTTCATTTACAAAACAAAACAATTAATATTAAAAACTTATTATTTATTACTCCTAATGTAATTCTAATAAACTGGTAATAAGTTTAGTTATGGCACAAAATAAAAATATACTGGTAGTAGAAGACGATCCAGATATTAAAGAATTAATTTCTTTTAATTTATCAAACCAGGGCCATCAAGTATTTGAGGCTAATAATGGTGAGCTTGGAATAGAAAAAGCTAGGGAAAAGCTTCCTGATTTAATATTGTTAGACCTTATGCTGCCGGGGATACATGGCCTTGATGTTTGCAGAATAATTAAAGCAGATCAAGAAACTAAAGATATACCAATTATCATGGTTACAGCTATGGGTAAGATGACATTAGTAAAATAATTATGTGTCACCTCACATAAGAAGCTCTTATTGAGCATTTAAAA
>Ga0209036_1000154_pt1 | contig 27414 bp, 23 predicted proteins | sample MarorgKNORR_S2LV_3_FD_188222 | JGI IMG/M metagenome (GOLD analysis project Ga0209036, IMG submission 188222) | Marine microbial communities from the Southern Atlantic Ocean, analyzing organic carbon cycling - DCM_A/KNORR_S2/LV (SPAdes) (version 2) | ecosystem: Environmental > Aquatic > Marine >... | reverse complement strand
TCGTCAGAATGCCAAACAGGAATTCTGTGGCCCCAAATAATTTGCCTGGAAATACACCATGGTTGAATTTTATTCATCCATTCAAAAAAAGTGTTTTCCCAGAATTTTGGTTTAAATTCTACCTCACCTTTCTCAACAGCTGAAGAAGATTTATTAGCCATTTCTTTTACATCTAAAAACCATTGATTTTTAAGTAATGGTTCCACCACTTCCCCAGATCTATCTCCAACAGGAATGGTATTATCAATTTTCTCTTCCTTAACAAATATATCAATTTCACTCATAAAAGCTAAAACCTTTTCTCTAGCATCAAGTATTTTTAAATTTCTAAAATTTTTAGGCACCTCATCATTCAAGGTTCCATCATCATTTAGAATGTTGATAAAAGGTAAATTATGTTTTATTGCTATATCGTAGTCATTAAAATCATGCGCTGGTGTTATTTTTACGGCACCTGATCCTTTTGTAAGGTCAGCATATTCATCAACAATAATTTTAATTGGACGATTATTAAAAGGACTTTTAATAAACATGTCAGCATATTTGATATTTTTTTCATCTTTTGGATTAATTGCAACAGCAACATCACCAAAAACGGTCTCAGGCCTGGTGGTTGAAACAATAATGAAAGAATCTGAATTATCAAGAAAATATTTAAAGTAATATAAGCTACTTTTCTTTTTTTTAGAAATAACCTCTAAGTCTGATATTGCAGTTTTAAGTTTTGGATCCCAATTTATTAGTGTTTTCTCTTGGTATATTAGGCCTTTATCATAAAGCCTTATAAAAGCTTCGTTGACTGCTTTTGACATATCATCATCTAATGTAAATTTTGGATTATCCCAATTACAATTTAAACCCAGAACTTTTAATTGATTTAATATATCTTCTCCATTTTCATCCTTCCATTTCCAAATATGACTAAGTAGTTCATCTCTTTTGAGTGCCTTAGAATCAATTCCTTTTTTTACTAAGCTTTTTTCTACCAAAAGCTGTGTTGCAATTCCTGCATGGTCAGTACCCAGTGCCCATGATGTATCAAATCCTTTTAAAGAATAAAACTTTATAAAAATATCTTGTATAGTTGTATTAAGAGCATGGCCTAAATGTAAATTACCAGTCACATTAGGTGGAGGTATAGAGATAGAATATGCTTTATCTGAACTAGTATTAGAATTACTTTCTATAATATGATTGGTCCACTTATCTTCTAGTTTTTTCGCTGAGTATCTTTCTAATTGAAAATCGCTACTTTCAGACATTTTATGTTGAACTAGGTGGGGTCTCTATTTCCGGAGCGTTAACTTCGACATCAACATTAGAATAAATAGGCAACCCTGTTCCTGCTGGTATTAATCTACCCATTATAACATTCTCTTTTAAGCCGTTAAGATTATCAACTCTTCCTTCACATGAAGCATCTGTTAATACCTTAGTTGTTTCTTGGAATGATGCAGCAGAAAGCCAGCTTTTTGTACTTAAGGATGCTCTTGTAATTCCTAACAACAATGGTTCAGCTTGTGCTGGATTACCATTCTCAGCGATGATTTTTTCATTAGCCAATATAAACTCATTCTTATCGACTGCCTCTCCTACTAACATGGTTGTGTCACCACTATCGACTATTTTGACTCTCTTAAGCATCTGTCTAGCAATAACCTCTATATGCTTGTCGTTTATTCTTACCCCTTGTAGTCTATAGACATCTTGAATCTCATCAACTATATATCTAGCTAATTCAATTTCTCCTTTAATTTTTAGAATATCATGTGGGTCAGGTGCACCATCAACAATTTGATCGCCTGATGCAATTCTTTCACCCTCTCTAACCAAGATGTGTTTTGCTTTTGGAACCATGTACTCTTTTGGGTCTCCAACGTCGGGTGTTACTATTATTCTTTTCTTTGATTTTATGTCTTTACCAAAAGAAACCACTCCTTCTATTTCTGATATAACAGCAGGATCTTTTGGCGGCCTAGCCTCAAAAAGTTCAGCTACTCTTGGTAACCCCCCAGTAATATCTTTTGTTTGAGTTTTCTGGTTAGCAAGCGTTGCAATAAAATCTCCAGGTTCAGCTTTTTCTCCTTCATCCTTTCTTATCTCCGAGCCCTTAGGAAGTGGATATTCCACTCTGTTTCCAGTTTTTCCAACTAACACTATAGCAGGATTAAGCTTTTGATCCTTATACTGGATGACTTCTCTAACTGACAGACCTGTAAACTGGTCAACTGTTTCTTTGTAAGATATATTAGGTTCAAGATCTTTATATTCAATATGTCCTTCTTCTTCAGCAATAAAAGGATAAATTGTTGGATCCCATTCAGCTAAGAGTTGTCCCGCTTTCATTTTATCCCCATCATTAGCATAGACTTTAGCCCCAATTGTAATTGGATATCTTTCTAGTTCAAGTGAAGTGTTAATGTCTTCTATAACTATTTCAGCAGACTTGCTAGTGCAAATATTAACCTTATTGTTTGGTATAAAGTTCATATCAATAAATCTTACTTTCCCACTATTTTTGGTCTCATGTCTAGACTGGTCAACTTTAGCTACACCACCAATATGAAAAGTCCTCATTGTAAGTTGTGTTCCAGGCTCTCCAATTGATTGAGCAGCAATTATTCCCACTGCTTCTCCTGTATTTACTAATTGCCCACTAGCTAAATTTCTACCGTAGCATAAAGAACAACAGCCACTTTTAGTTGTACAAGTTAATACAGATCTAATATTTACTCTTAATGAACCAGGAATAGAATCAATCTTTTTGGCTATAGATTCATCAACTTCTTGATTTCTGGATGCTATCAATTCGCCATTAAGCGGATCAACAACATCTTCAGATAAAATTCTACCTAAAGTTCTCTCGCCTACACTTGCAACAACTTCTCCGCCTTCAACTAACTGGGAGACTTCCAATCCTTCAGATGTACCACAATCAAATTCCATAACCATCATTTCTTGCGCTACATCAACTAATCTTCTAGTTAAATATCCTGCATTAGCTGTTTTAAGAGCGGTATCTGCCAAGCCTTTTCTGGCACCATGAGTAGAAATAAAGTATTGCAAAACAGATAAGCCTTCACGGAAATTGGATGTTATAGGTGTCTCAATAATATCTCCAGATGGTTTAGCCATCAAACCTCTCATTCCAGCTAACTGCCTAACTTGAGATTGACTTCCCCTTGCTCCTGACTCAACCATCATAAAGATTGGATTATTACTAGGTTGCTTAGCCCCATTTTTTAATTCTTTTGATTCAGAAATTTTTCCCATAAGGATATCTCCAATTGAATCACCTGTTCTTGCCCAAACATCTATTACTTTATTGTATCTTTCTCCATCAGTTATAAGCCCTTGAAGATATTGGTCCTGAATATTCTTAACGTTTGTATTAGCTTCGTTTAACAAATCATCTTTTTCGCTAGGGATTGTCATGTCAGCAATAGATACAGATATTCCAGATGTAGTAGAATGTTTAAATCCAAGTGTTCTTAGCCTATCAGCAAGTAGTACTGTACTCTTACCACCCGAAACTCTAAAAGTAGTATCAATAAGGTCCTCAATTGCTTTTTTCGTCATCAATCTATTAACTAGGTGAAAGGGAACTTCATTTGGCATAACTTCAAAGATTAAAGCCCTTCCAACGGTCGTATCTTCTAAAACACCGTTAATCTTGATTCTTATTTTTGTATGTATTGCTATTTCATTAAGATCAAAAGCAAATCTCAATTCTTCTATTGAGCTAAAAGCCTTACCTTCACCTGGTAGACCTGGAACTTCTCTACTCATATAATAAATACCTAAAACTATGTCTTGAGAAGGTAAAATTACTGGCTTACCATGTGCGGGTGAAAGAATGTTATTAGTTGACATAACTAATGTACGACATTCTGTCTGAGCTTCAACAGATAATGGAACATGAACAGCCATTTGGTCGCCATCAAAATCTGCATTAAAAGCGGGACAAACTAAAGGGTGCAGCTGAATAGCTTTATCTTCAACCAATACTGGCTCGAATGCTTGAATACTAAGCCTGTGCAATGTTGGAGCTCTATTTAACATAACAGGATGCTCCTTAATAACATCATCTAAGGCATCCCAAACTATTGGTGCTTGTTGCTCTACTAAATTTTTAGCAATTTTGATTGTTGCAGCATGATTCCATAATTCCAATTTTTGGTAAATGAAAGGTCTAAAAAGCTCTAAGGCCATTTTTTTTGGTAAACCGCATTGATGTAATTTTAATTGAGGGCCAACGACTATTACAGATCTACCCGAATAATCTACTCTTTTACCTAATAAGTTTTGACGAAATCTACCCTGCTTCCCTTTGATTATATCACTGAGACTTTTTAGGGGTCTATGATTATGGCCAAGCACGGGTCTTCCTCTTCTACCATTTTCAAATAAAGCATCTACAGATTCTTGGAGCATTCTTTTTTCATTTCTAACAATAATATCTGGTGCGCCAAGTTCCATAAGCTTCTTTAACCTATTGTTTCTGTTTATTACTCTTCTATATAAATCATTCAAATCTGATGTCGCAAATCTACCACCATCTAATGGGACAAGAGGTCTCAAATCTGGAGGCAACACAGGCAGTCTTTTTAGTATCATCCACTCTGGCCTATTGCCCGAATTTCTAAATGATTCTGCCACCCTTAATCTTTTTGAAATTTTAACTCTTTTTAAAGGTGAGCTAGTGGCTTTTAACTCATCTTTCAACTGTGAAGATAATTCTTCTAAATTTACTTCTTCTAACATTGATCTAATGGCTTCCGCACCCATTCCTACTAACAAGAAAAAATTATCATCTATATATGTTCTGTATTGTTCTTCAGTAATAACAGTGCCCTTTTTTAAATCTGAATCCCCTGGATCAGTTACTACATAAGCTTCAAAATATAAGACTTTTTCCAAATCTTTAAGAGTTATATCTAATATCGAACCAATTCTACTTGGAACACTTTTTAGAAACCAGATATGTGCAACAGGTGACGATAGTTCCACATGAGCCATCCTAGACCTTCTAACTTTACTAGAAATTACTTCAACACCGCATTTTTCACAAGTGATTCCTCTGTGTTTAAGCCTTTTATATTTTCCACATAAACATTCGAAATCTTTTACTGGACCAAATATTTTGCAACAAAAAAGTCCGTATTTTTCTGGTTTAAAAGTCCTATAATTTATAGTCTCAGGCTTTTTTATCTCACCATATGACCAATCTTTAATTTGCTCAGGTGAGGCAATACTAATTCTAATAGAATCAATATCTCCAGGATTTTTTGGTTTATCGAATAATACACCCATATCAATCATTAGATACTTCTCCCGCGACTTCGTCTTTTTTGTCACCTAATTCAACATTTAGTCCTAAAGATTTAAGCTCATTTGTTAATACATTAAAAGATTCTGGAATACCGGGTTCAAAAGCAACTTTATTTTTAACAATAGAATCAAATAACCTAGTTCTTCCTATGACATCATCAGATTTTACAGTCAAAAATTCCTGCAATGTGTTTGCAGCTCCGTAAGCCTCTAAAGCCCAAACTTCCATTTCCCCTAATCTTTGTCCCCCAAAGTGAGACTTCCCACCAAGAGGCTGTTGAGTAACTAAAGAATAAGGACCAATTGCACGAGCATGAATTTTTTCCTCTACCAAATGATGGAGTTTTATCATATACATAACTCCAACAGTTACTCTTTGATCAAATGGCTCACCCGTCTGTCCATTAAAAAGAATAAGCTTACCATCTTCCGGTAAATAATTATCTTTCAATAAAGAGCGGATTTCTGTTTCCTTTACACCTTCAAAAATTGGAGTCTCAACTGGAACACCATCTATTAATCTTTTTGTTAAAGTAAGCAACTCCTCGTGACTAATTTTTTTGACATTTTCAATATAATCTAAATTATTTGGATAAATTTTTTCTAATAATCCCTTCAGGCTTTCCAAGTCAGAGTGATTTTTATCTAAATGCTCTTGTATCTGATGTCCAAGAGACTTAGAAGCAAGACCTAAATGTGTCTCTAAAACTTGACCAACGTTCATTCTAGAGGGAACTCCTAAAGGATTAAGAACCATATCCACTGGTGTCCCATCAGACATATATGGCATATCTTCTTCCGGCAGAACCCTGGAAACAACACCTTTATTTCCATGCCTTCCAGCCATCTTATCACCAACTTGGTGCTTCCTTTTAACTGCAACATATACCTTAATTATTTTTAGAACCCCTGGAGGTAAATCATCGGGTTTAGATATTTTTTCAATTTGCTCTGAATATCTAGTATCAATACTCTGTATCTTTTCCTCAGAAATTTTTAGGGTATCTTCAATCTCTTTAGAATTTTTTTCAATGTTATCAAATACTATAGTTTCTATTTTTGAATATGGTACTAAAGCAAAATTATCTTCGTCAATAACTGCTTCTTTTTTGATGACTACCTTTCTACCATCACGAATAGCATTATGAGAGACTTTACCAATGAATATATTCTTTAATTTTGTCCTTGATTCTACTTGAACAATATTTATCTCTTGCTCTTTCTCCCTTAACAATTCAAGAACTTCGGGTGACCCAGATCTTGATTTATCTTGTTTATCACCAATTCTTGAAATAAGATGTTTAACATCTAGGACAATTCCATTGACTCCAGGAGGAACTCTAAGAGAAGTATCTTTAACATCTCCTGCTTTATCACCAAATATAGCTCTTAATAGTCTTTCTTCTGGTGATAACTGTGTTTCACCTTTTGGTGAAATCTTACCAACTAATATATCATTAGGTTTTACTTCTGCCCCTATCTGAATAACACCTTCCTTATCTAAAAATGATAAATGTTCTTCGTTAACGTTAGGAATATCTCTAGTAATTTCTTCTTTACCCAATTTTGTTTCTCTGGAAACACATTCAAATTCCTCAATATGAAGGGATGTGAAAGTATCCTTTTTTGCTAATTTTTCACTAATTAATATCGCGTCCTCAAAGTTGTATCCCCCCCAAGGCATAAATGCCACGGTTATATTTTTTCCTAAAGCCAATTCTCCATATTCTGTAGAAGGCCCATCAGCAATTATATCTCCAGCCAAAACTTTTTGCCCTTTTTTTACAATAGGTTTTTGATTCCAGCAAGTATTTTGATTTGATCTCTCAAACTTAATCAATGTATATATATCTGAAACGTCTCCATCACTTGTAGGCTTATCTTTTTTTATTACAATTTTTGATGAATCAATATAGTCTACAATTCCAGAATTTCTAGCTAGAACAGTTACACCAGAATCTCTCGAAATATTTCTTTCAAAACCTGTTCCTACTAATGGAGCAGAAGCTCTTAAGAGAGGTACGGCTTGCCTTTGCATATTTGACCCCATAAGTGCTCTATTCGCATCGTCATGCTCTAAAAAGGGAATAAGAGAAGCGGAGACCGAAACTAATTGAGATGGTGATACATCCATTAATTGTGCATCATTTTTTGGAACAACCTGAAATTCTCCTTTAATTCTTACTGAAATTAAATCATTTATAAAATTACCATCATTATCTAACTCGGAATTAGCCTGAGCTATAACAAAATCTTCTTCTTCTAAGGCATTAAGAAACTTTATATTATTAGTAACTTTACCATTGACGATATCTCTATATGGTGTCTGAATAAAACCATGCTCATTAATTTTGGCATAAGTACTTAGGCTTGATATAAGTCCAATATTAGGGCCTTCAGGTGTCTCAATGGGACAGATTCTACCATAATGGGACGAGTGAACATCTCTTACTTCAAAACCAGCTCTCTCTCTAGTTAAGCCTCCAGGGCCTAATGCACTAATTCTTCGCTTGTGTGTAATTTCTGATAAAGGATTAGTTTGGTCCATAAACTGAGACAATTGTCCAGTGGCAAAAAATTCTTTAACCACTGAGGTGACACTTTTTGGTATTACAATCTCCTGAGGCGTTAAATCTTCTAATTGGCCGTAGTTCATTTTTTCTTTTGTGGTTCTCGTCAATCTCTCTACACCAGTAAAAAATCTATCTTCAATAAGCTCTCCCACAGTTCTTACTCTTCTATTCCCAAGATGATCAATATCATCAACTTCACCTCTACCAGACTTTAAAGCCAAGAGATATTTAAAAGATTCAATTATATCTAGCCTATCTAGATGAAGCTTTGTATTTGAAACTCCATGGTTCAACTTATGATTAATCTTCATTCTTCCCACTTTTGACAGCCTATATGTATCGACATTAAAAAACATATTATCAAAAAAAGTTGCTGCAATTTTATCAGTTGGGGGATCTGTTGGTCTAAACTTTTTATATATCTCAGAGATGGCTTGCTCTTTACTCGTTACCTTAGATTTAGAAATCATTTCATTTATGGTTAAAACTAAAGAATTAGTAAAGGAACTATTGTCAACATAGTAACATTCGAATGATTTAATTTGATTATCTTTAATATGGTTAATGGTATCCTCGGTTATTTCTTGAATTAATGAATTCTCTAAAGCTTCTGGCTCTTCTGTATTCTTTTGAAAGCTTTCAACTAAGAACATCCCAACTAAATCTTCTTCAGTTAAAGGTAAAGTTTTTAATTTTGCAGATTTAACTTTATCAATTATCCTATCTGAAAATCTTCTAGTGGCAGCGACTATCCTTTCTCCTGAGGAATCAAATATATCCTCTGAGGCTCTTTGATATTTTAATAGATTAAAGTTTATCTCTTTACTAAACTTTCCTGTTTCAGAATCATATATTATTTTTTCTTTGGAATAAAAAGAATTTAGTATTTCTTCAATTGACTCTCCAAGCGCTAACAGGAGTAGTGTTGAATGAAATTTCTTCTTTCGATCTATTCTGACATGTAATACATCTTTTGAATCAAATTCAAAATCAAGCCACCTTCCATCTTGAGGTACAATCCTAGCTGTAAAAGAGGTTTTATTCGTAGTTGTTAGATTCTTAGAATCTTTTTGTGAATCAAAGAATACACCAGGAGATCTATGTAACTGATTGACTATAACTCTTTCTGTTCCATTAATAATAAAGGCTCCATTTGTAGTCATAATTGGAATTTCGCCAAAATACACTTCCTGTTCAATGGCTCTTCCAAATCTCCTTGTCTCTAAAATATTATTTCCGGCTTCATCTAAATCAAACTCCCAAGTAACCAACTGAAATGTTGCATGAATTGATGATTGATAGTTATATCCTTTTAATTTGCATTCTGATTCAGAATGCTTAGGATCTTCTAGTCGATAAGATACGTAATTTAAAGTTGCCCTCTTATTGTAATCTTCAATTGGAAAAGAGGCCTTAAATACCTTTTCGAGTCCAATTTCAAGCCTACTAGAAGGATCTAGTCCCTTTTGAATTAGATTATCAAATGATTCTTTTTGAACACTTAATAAATCAGGCGTATCTGTCTTATTCTCAGACTTATTACTAAAACTAATTCTTTTCTTGGTTAACAGTATATTATCTTTATACAAAAAGTACTCTCCTTGGATTAAACAAAATAAATACTAAGACTATGCTAATGTAACTTTAGCGCCAACTTCTTCAAGTCTTTTCTTCATTTCTTCCGCTTCATCTTTCTTGACCCCTTCTTTGAGAGGTTTTGGAGCAGATTCAACAAGCTCTTTTGCTTCTTTTAATCCAAGAGCAGTAATTTCTCTGACAATTTTAATAACTTTAATCTTTTCAGATCCAGCTTCAGCCAGAGTTATATTAAATTCTGTTTTTTCAGCTGCGGGAGCGTCTCCACCAGCAGCAGGTGCAGCTGCGGCAGCAACAGCAACTGGTGCGGCTGCTTCAACACCAAATTTTTCTTCTATATCTTTTACTAGCTCTGAAATTTCCAGCAAACTAGCTTTTTCTAGATAAGTAATAACATCTTGTTTTGATAGTTCAGGCATAAAAATCCTCCAAATATTGAATTCGTATTATATACGTTTATTTTTTATCTTTCAAGTTATTTAATACATTAACTAAATTTCTAGGAATTGCTTGGGAAACATTTATAAATTTAATTAATGGCTGGTTCAACATAGATATGAGCTGACCAATTAATATTTCTCGTGAAGGAAGCTTGGATATCTTTTCTAATTCTGACTTATCAACAGACTTTCCTTCAATAAAACCTATACGAATTTCAAGATTAGGATAATCTTTCTCTATTTCTACAAAGGTTTTTGTAACTTCAACATAATTCTCTTCTAAAAAGGTTATTGCAGTTTCTCCAGATGCATCAGTAAAAATCGACTCAAATTCAGTGTCTGCGGAAGCTTTTTTCAACAAATTATTCTTAACAACAGTCAAGACGGCGTTATTTGCTCTCAACTTCTTCCTTAAAAGCTCAAACTCAGATACTTTTGCACCCCTAAAATTTACTAATAAAAAAGAAGGAGTATCTGCGAATGAACTCTTAAAGTTATTAACTATTTGCTCTTTTTGTTCTCTTCCTAACATTTAACTAGGCCACTGCTCCGTTATATTTTTTCAACTCTTCTTTGAGTAATGCAACATCAATCTTAAAACCAGGACCCATTGTACTAGAGACACTCACCTTCTTAAAGTAATTGCCCTTAGAAGATGCGGGTTTAGACTTATTAATCGACTGAACTAAAAAGTATAGATTATCCATAATTTTTGCAATTTCAAATGATTTTTTACCACATGGAAAATTAACTAGTCCTAACTTATCATTTTTTATCTCAATTCTACCTGCTTTGGCATCTTTAATAGCCTTTTCCATATCATTTGTAACGGTTCCCATTTTTGGGCTTGGCATTAAACCTTTAGGTCCCAGTACTTGTCCCAATTTTGCAATTTTGGGCATCATTTCTGGAATTGACACTAAAACATCAAAATCTGTCCATTTCTCATTAATAATTTTTTCAATCATATCTTCGCCACCCACATAATCAGCGCCTGAGGATTCAGCCTTTTTAACATGTTCACCATTGCATATGGCAACTACACGTACTTTTTTTCCTAAAGGATTTGGAGGCACTGTCGCAATTTTTATCTGTTGATCTGACTTCTTAGGATCTATTCCTAATTGAATAGATAAATCAATTGTTTCATCGAACTTTGAAGTACTAATACTTTTGATTATCTCAATTGCCTCACTAGGTGAATAAAATTTATTCTTATCAATTTTATCATTAGTTAAAATAGCTTTTTTATTTTTTGTTGTCTTCATAATCCTACCTATCCTTTAATTTCTACTCCCATACTTCGTGCTGTACCCTCAACAATCTTTTTAGCTGCATCTATATCATTTGCATTTATATCATCCATCTTAGTTTTAGCAATTTCTTCTAACTGTGATTCAGAAATCTTTCCAACTTTAACTAGAGGAACAGTGCTAGATCCTTTCTCGATTTTTGCTGCCTTTTTTATTAAATAAGAAACAGGTGGAGTTTTAACAACAAAAGAAAAAGATTTATCAGAATATACGGTCACTACAACTGGCAGCAATCCTTCAAGCTTGTCAGTTTGTGCATTAAAAGCTTTGCAGAATTCCATTATGTTAATTCCTTTTTGTCCTAAGGCTGGACCTATGGGTGGTGCAGGAGAAGCTTTACCTGCCTCACATAATAATTTTAAAGATCCTTGAACTTTTTTCATCTAAATTTTCTCCACTTGATTAAAATCTAAATCGATAGGTGTTGCCCTACCAAAGATTTCAACTAAAACTTGTATTTTTCCTTTATCCATTTTAACTTCTTCAACCATACCTGTAAAATTCTCAAAAGGCCCTTCTATTACTTTCACTGACTCACCTTTATCAAAAATAACTTTTGGCGTCGGTTTTAAGGTTCCCTCTTCTATTTTATTCCTCATTTTATTAATTTCAGACTCTTCAACTGTAGGGACAGATTCCACTATTAATTTTCCATCCTTAACCTTCCCCCCAACAAATCCAATTACCTTAGGTATATTTCTTAAAAAATGCCAAGACTCCTCATTCAGCTGTGTTTTCACTAAGAGGTAACCAGGAAAAAATTTTTTTTCTGATGTTTTTTTTCTACCGCCCTTTAATTGCTCTTCTATAGTTTCTGTAGGTACAAGGATATCTGAAATCAATTCCTCACACTTATCCATTTTCATCTGTGCAATTATATATCCTTTTACTGTATCTTCCGATCCAGTATTACAGTGAACAACATACCACTTTTCTGCCATTTAGTTACCGCCCAATAAAAATTCAGTAATTGAAGACAAAATAAAATCAACAAGTAATAAAAATATTCCTAATATTATAGTTACAAGGACTACACCACCTGTGGATTTAATATTTTCTCTTTTATTTATCCAAGAGATTTTACCTAATTCTGATTTAATATCATCAAAAAATTTTCTCATATTACTCCGCGAAATTGATATTTTCAATTTGCTTTAACTTATTTAGCCTAACATCATGTCTTCCTGCTTCATAGTCAGTAGTAAGCCATAACTCTATTATATTCTTAGCAACGTCAGTTGATACATATTTTGAGCCTAAAGTTATAACATTTGAGTTATTATGAGCTCTTGACATGATAGCAAGATTAACATCATTTGCAACTACAGCCCTAATATTTGGGTATTTATTAGCTACAATATTCATTCCAGAACCTGATGCGCATATAAGTATTCCTCTATCATATTGACCCTGAGAAACTTTTAAAGAGACTTCAGCAGCAGAATCAGGGTAGTCAGATTTTTCCTCAGAAAATGTTCCAAAATCCTTATAATCAAAACCTAGTTTTTGAATATAGTCTTTTAAATCTTCTTTTAAAATGAAGCCTCTGTGGTCAGAACCTATAGCGATTTTCATTGTTAATCCTCAAACTTCTTAAAAATTAAAGTACAATTAGTTCCCCCAAATCCAAAAGAGTTGCTAACAGCAATCTTTATGTCTTTATCTAAGGTCTCATGTGGAACATAATTTAAATCACACCCTTCTTGTGGATTATCCAAATTTATAGTAGGTGGAACCACTCCCTCATGAAGGGCCAGAGATGTTATCCCTGCCTCTAATCCTCCAGCGGCGCCAAGAAGATGGCCTGTAATAGATTTAGTTGAGCTAACTAAAAGATTGTAAGAATGTTCACCAAAAACTTTTTTAATCGCATTTGTCTCATTTATATCATTTTGCTGGGTTGATGTTCCATGAGCATTAATATAGTCAACATCTTCAGGATTAATATTTGAATTTTTTAACGCAGATTCCATACAAATAACTGGACCATCAATATTTGGGGAAGTTATATGATGAGCGTCTCCGCTCATACCTGAGCCGATAAGCTCGGCATATATAGTAGCACCACGTTTTTTTGCATGTTCCATTTCTTCTAAAACAATAAGACCAGAGCCTTCACCCATAACAAAACCATCTCTATCATTATCAAAAGGCCTTGAGGCCGCACTAGGATTATCATTTCTTGTTGAAATCGCTCTCATAACATTAAAACCAGATATTGCTACGTGAACAAGTGGAGCTTCAGCACCACCGGCTACCATAGCAACGGCATCGCCTCTTTCAATCATCATCGCGGCATATCCAATTGAATGTGCTCCAGCCGCACAAGCTGTACAAGCAGCACAGTTTGGGCCTTTTAAGTTATTAAAAATTGAAACGTATCCCGCGGCCATATTTGGAACCATGGATGGAACAAAGAAAGGTGAAACTCTTGAAGGTCCCTTGTCGTTATAGACAAGAGTATTATCAACGAAAGTCTGTATACCACCAATCCCTGAACCTATATAAGAACCGACCAAATGGGAATTTGAGTCATTAATTTCCAGTTTGGAATCTTTTAATGCTAAAGATGCAGCAGCAACAGCAAATCTTATAAATGGATCGCTTCTTCTTGCTTCTTTTGCATCCATAAAGTCTTCTGCATTAAAATCAGGAGAAACCTCTGCACCAAATTTTGTTTTTAAATCTGATGCATCAACTTTTTTTAAAAAGTCTACTCCAGATATACCATCTTTTATTTTAGGCCAAATTTCATCATGTCCTATTCCTAGGGAAGACAACATTCCAATTCCAGTTATTACGACTCTTTTCATAATATTACTTTGAATTCTTTATTACGTAGTCGACTGCATCGCTTACTTTAAGAATTTTCTCTGCATCCTCGTCAGCAATTTCAACACCAAACTCGTCTTCCATGCTCATGATAAGTTCAACTAAGTCTAAAGAGTCCGCACCTAAATCTTCGATAAATTGGGAATCAAGCGTTACTTCATTCTCAGATTTTCCTAACTGCTCTGCAATTAAAGATATTACCTTTTGTTTAATTTCTTCTGACATAATAGTCCTCCATTAAGTGTATAAACCACCATTAATTTTTAAAACTTCTCCAGTTATATATGATGAATCATCTGAAGCTAAAAACAATACGGCTTTAGCAACATCCTCAGGTTGCCCAAATCTTGAAAGAGGAATTATCTCTTTATATTTTTCTTTTATGGTATCAGACAAAACATCAGTAATTTCTGTTTCAATAAAACCTGGACTTACTGCATTGACATTTATATTCTTTGAGCCCAATTCTTTTGCTAAGGATTTTGTAAAACCAATAAGTGCTGATTTAGTAGAAGAATAGTTAACTTGACCTGGATTTCCCATTTCACCCACTACAGAACTAATATTTATTATTTTTCCGTATTGGTTCTTTATCATCATCCTAATTACATTCTTTGTACAATTAAAAACTCCTTTTATGTTAGTTTCAAAAACTTCATCCCATTGATTTTCTTTCATTCTCATAAACAATGAGTCTCTTGTAATTCCAGCGTTGTTAACCAAAATGTCTATTTTTTCATACTTATCTATTATTTCTTTAATTGATTTTTCAACCTCATTCGAATCTGAAACATCAAATTTTATAACTTCCCCATTACCACTGGCAGACTCTATCTGCTTTAATACTTCTTCAGCTGAATCCTTGGAATTTGAATAATTAATAATTACAGTAGCTCCTGCTTTGGCTAGCTCAGTACATATAGAACTACCTATTCCTCTAGACCCGCCGGTTACTAATGCAATTTTATCCTTCAACATATTTAGATTTTTTCCAAATCTGCTTTTTCACCGAAATTTAGAGTTTGGCAGTCTGGAACTATCCTTTTGATTAAACCAGTTAAAACATTTTTTGGTCCTACTTCCATAAATGATTTAACACCCAAATTGGAATTTAAATAATGAATGGATTGATGCCATAGAACTGGGCTAATCAATTGGTCCAATAAAAGAGTTTTGATTCTATCTTTATCTGTAATAGTTTTGGCGTCAAAGTTTGTAACCATAGGTATTCTAAAATCCAAAAAATTTATTCCATCTAAAACTTCTCTCATCTTATCAACTGCTGATTTCATTAATTTTGAATGGAAAGGTGCACTCACATCTAACAAAACAACCCTTTTAGCACCAGCTTCTTTTGCAAGTCTAGCTGCATTGTCCACAGCTTTCTTTACTCCTGAAATTACTACTTGGCCTATACTATTATAGTTTGCTGCGGATACGTATGAATCATCATTCGAAACTTTATTACAAATTTCGTCAACTTGATCGTCAGGTAATCCTAAAACTGCAGCCATACCTCCTACACCTAAAGGGACTGCTGCCTGGGTATATTCTCCTCTTTTCCTTACCGCCCATATTGCATCTTCAAAATCAAGTGATCCTGAAGCTACTAGAGCTGAATATTCTCCCAAACTATGTCCGGCAACGAAATCGGCCTTTATCTCCCTTTCAGATGTTAATACTCTAAAAGCAGCTGTACTGACAGTCAGAATTGCAGGTTGTGCATTTACAGTAAGATGAACATCCTCAGATTCAAAACATAGTTTCTTAATGTCTAAATTTAATTTATCGCTTGCTTGTGCAAAAGTTTCCCTAGCAATCTTAAAATTATCATAAAGATCTTTTCCCATTCCTACAAACTGGGAACCTTGTCCGGGAAAAACTAAACTTAACAAAATAAATAACTCCTCAAAATGGAATATATACTAAGCTTTTTTTGATTCTTCATATTTCTCAATAGAGCTGTATCTGTGAGGAACTTTCAACTCACCAGATTTTTTCTCCCTAGAAAGTCCAGGCAAATTAACTTTTGTATTATTTCTCCGTTTACCTACTTTAGATTTTGATGATTTTCTTTTTGGTGTAGCCATTTTCTATCCTTTTTTACCTCTATTATATGATATAAATACTATTTTACAACTTCCAATATTTTTTTTGTTGCAGAATTTGATGGATTAGTAAAAACTTTAGATGTTTCCCCCTCTTCTACTATTGTACCTTCGGATAAGACCATGACACGATTACATATAGATTGAACAAGTCTATAATCGTGGGTAATAAAGAGAATAGTTATTTTATGCTCTAAATATAGGGATTTGATGATAGATAAAATTTCATTTTGTGACTTTAAATCTAATGATGACATTGGTTCGTCAAAAATAATAACTCTAGGTTTTACAAGTAAGGCCTTTAAAATTAGTACCTTTTGTCTTTGACCACCACTCAAGGATTTGGGAAACCTTAATAATATATCTTTATTTAACCCTAATTGCTCTAAATAGAAATCTATTTCCTCAGGATAATTAATATCTTTGGATAATGATTTGGGTTGTTCTCTAATCAAAAAAGAATCTAACAATATATCTAAAATCTTTCTTTTTGGATTAAGTGATCCATACAAATCCTGAAAGACTATTTGTATATTTGATGCATAAGATTTATGTGTATATTCTTTTAGATTTTTTTCAAATAACGTACATGTACCTTTTTTTGGAGAGTAAATCTTCATCAAAACCTTAGTTAAAGTGCTTTTACCCGATCCACTGAGTCCTACTAGACCTAAAATTTCTCCTTGGTATATCTTGAAATCAACTTTTTTTAAAATATTATCATTATCATTAAACCCAAAACTTAAATCTTTTACTTTTAATATTTCCTTTGATTTGTCAATATCTAACCCGTTAAATATTTGATGTTTTGCTTTTGACTCTAGGTCTACTAATTCATTATTGCTTAGATTAATAAGAGTTTTATTTTGTACCAAATAGTGATCATCGCAATAATTCTTAGCAATTCTTAAATCATGAGTTATAACTAATACGCTTAAACCTCTCGAATTTGATATTCTCACTAGCAAATCTAAAATAATTTTTTCATTTACTGCATCTAAGGATGACGTAGCTTCGTCGGCCACTAATACATTGGGATTATTTTGAAGAGCCAATGCAATCAAAATTCTTTGAGCCATCCCACCACTTAATTCATGTGGATACAAATTTAAAAGATTTTCTGGCTCAATAAAACCAACTTCTTCTAATAAATTTATATAATTTGATTTTTGGGAATTATCCTTTTCATTTGGAATTCTATTAATTTCAAAATGCTCATAAATATTTATAACTGGATTTAAAGATGAAAGTGGCTCTTGTGGAATGTAAGAAAAAAAATTAATTGGAATAGAGTCTTTTAAATAATCATGGCATTTAAACGAATCAGACTCCTTTGTAACATTATAAAGATATTCTTTGGATGATAATGAAAAACCAAATAATGATTTACCACTTCCACTCTCGCCAATAATAGAAATTATAGAATTTTTATTTAATTTAAAGTTAATATTCTCTAACAATGGCTTGGAACAATTATCCTTTGGATATAGTTTCATATTTTTTATTTCTATTAAATAACTCATCTATCTTATCTTAGTTTAGTCGAATTTAAATTAAAAGTGTATAATTGTTTTATGGAAAGTCTTGCTAAAAAAATCATTTTATTTTCGATAATTGGGGTTCTTACTTATGCAGCTATAATTTTTGTATCTAATAAAAAAGAAGTCAAAGAACGAAGTAACAATAGTTTAGTAAATCAGAGCATTAACAATATGGACTATAAGAACTCAGCTAGAATTAAGACTTTAATGAAGTCAATTGATGAAACTTACAATTCTACAAATACAATAAAACTTTTGCATGCAAATGAATTACTTGAAGAAGGTTCATTTGATAAATCTATTGAAATTCTCGACACTATTAGCAATACAAAGTCTATTGTTACAAATGAATTAACCTATTCATTAAAAGCAAAAGCATTTGCAAGCAAAGGGCTATGTAGCGTAAGTGAAAGTTATTCTAAGAAAATTACTCAATATATTTCTATAAAGGAAATTTCAAACATTCATGTTTTAAATTGTAAAAATAAATAGGAGGATGGATTAAATGATATATTTTATTTTAACAGGTCTCATAGGTGGTTTCTTTAGCGGATTCATGGGAATTGGAGGTGGATTGATAATGGTTCCATTCCTTGTTTTTTTTGCGAAGTTTAGCCAGCATTTGGCTCAGGGGACATCCTTGGCTGTTTTAACAATACCTGTTGTAGCAATAGGAGCTTTTAACTACTATCAAAATGGAAATGTTGATATAAAAGCAGCGTTAGCTATAGCATTATTCTTTTGCATAGGTATTTTCTTTGGTTCTAAAATTGCCCAAGTTATATCTCCAGAGAATCTTAAAATTTTTTTCGGTCTTTTCATGGTATTAGCTGGAATTAAGCTGGTGATTAGCTAATACCATATTTAGTACTGAAAGTAATTAAATCCTCGTATTTATCAAACCAATTTATTTCGGAATCTTTTCTTAGCCACGTTCTCTGCCTCTTAGCGAATTGTTTTGTTCTAATTTTTATCAACTCTACGGCATTCTCTAATGTAATATCAGAATTAAGATATTTGTTAATTTCTAAATAACCTATTGAACGAAAAGGTTTTATATTTAATGGATAAATTTCTCTTAATCTTTTAACTTCATCAACTAATCCATCCTTAATCATTTTATCGACTCTTTCATCTATTTTTTTATTTAAATAATCCTTCTCTATGGACATAGCTACTTTAATATATCTAATATTTTGAAGCCTTTGTTTTGTATTTCTTAAAAATATTTCTGAGACTCTCATACCTGTTGAATAATTTATTTCTAAATATCTAATGACTCTTTGCTTATCATTAGAACTTATGCTTTTTGCACCTTCAGGGTCTATTTTTTTTAATTTTGAATATAAATACTCTAAACCTTTATTTTTAAAATCATTGATTATTGAATTTCGAATTTCATTATCTTTCGATATATCTATATCTAAGCCTTCTAATAAAGCTTTTATATAGAGCTGGGTTCCACCTACAATAATAAAATTTTTGATTTCTGATTTTTTTATTATTTCCCTGGACGTTCTCATATATTCCCAAGCATTAAATTCCTCTAATGGACTTACTACATCGATAAGATGGTGCTTAACTTTCTTCCTTACCGAAATTGGTGGTTTTGCAGAACCAATATCAAAATCCCTGTAAACCAACATAGAATCTGCGGAAATAATTTCTGATTTAATTAAATCGTATAAATTTAGTGCTGTTGATGATTTTTCTGAACATGTTGTCCCAGTTAGGACAATTAGCTTCTTTTTATTCTCTGAAATCTTCAATGTTTTGATCGAGAGCCTCTTTTCTGCTCAATCTAATTTTACCATCTCGTCCCTTTTCTAAACATTTAACTAGAACTTCGTCTCCCTCATTAAGGATATCTGTAACCTTTGCCACTCTTTCCTTTGCAAGCTCCGAAACATGTATTAAACCATCCATGGTAGGGCTTAGGCCGACTATAGCTCCAAAATCTAAAACTCTTTTTACAGAACCTATATAGTATTTACCTACTTCAATATCACGAACAATATAAGCTATATCTTTTAATGCGCCTTTAGCATCCTCTTCGTTAACTGCAATGACATTTACTCTACCAGTATCATCAACATCAATTTTAACATTATTATCTTCGATAAGTTTCCTTATATTTTTTCCCCCAGAACCAATGATATCTTTTATCTTTGCTGGATCAACCATTATCGTTGTAATCCTAGGAGCATATGAAGAAATATTTTCTTTCTGTGATGATATTGTTTTAGACATTTCAGAAAGTATGTGATTCCTTCCTTTCTTTGCTTGCTCTAATGCTTCTTTCATAATATCTTCACTAATACCTTTTATTTTGATGTCCATTTGTAACGCTGTGATTCCCTCAGAAGTTCCACAAACTTTAAAGTCCATATCTCCTAAATGGTCTTCATCACCCAAGATATCTGAAAGTATTATATAGCTATCTCCTTCTTTTATTAAACCCATTGCAATTCCAGCGACAGGAGCCTCAATAGGAACTCCAGCATCCATCAAAGAAAGTGAGGATCCACAAACAGTTGCCATTGATGACGAGCCATTTGATTCAAGAACATCTGAAACTATACGAACAGTGTATGGAAAATCTTCATTATCTGGAAGTACAGCTTGAATAGCTCTCTTTGCTAATTCTCCATGACCTATCTCTCTTCTTCCTGTTCCTAACCTCATAGAGACCTCCCCAACACTAAATGGAGGGAAATTATAGTGCAACATAAAAGGTTTTTTCTCTTCTCCAATTAATGAATCGACTCTCTGTTGATCTTCTTTGCTACCCAAAGTAACAGCAACTAAAGCCTGTGTTTCTCCTCTAGTAAATACTGCTGAACCGTGCGCTCTAGGCAAAAGACTAATTTCACTAGAAATATCTCTTATATCTTCAAAACCACGCCCATCAATCCTCGATTTCTTATCTATCATCATTTCTCTAATTGAATTCTTCCTAATTTTATCAAATATTGATCTTACTTCTTTTTCATCAAAATCAGATTCATTTTCTAGATTAGAAACTGCATTAGCATATATCTCATTAAATTTTGAGCTTCGCTCTTGTTTAGATTTTATGGTGGCAGCTGCACCAATATCTTTTGCAACAATGCTCTTTACGGATTCGACCAAACCTGTATTTACTTGTTTTTCTACGAAATCTCGTTTCACTAAATCTTCTGGTACCAATTTCTTTTGAAATTCAATCAATTTCTTAACTTGCTCGTGACCAAACATTAGAGCATTAATAATATCTTGTTCGGGTGCAACATCAGCACCGCCTTCAACCATAAGTATGGCATCTGAACTACCTGCTACTATGAAATTTAAATCAGAGTTCTCTATTTCTTCATAACTGGGATTACATACAAGATTACCATCAACCCTTGCAACTCTGACAGCTGCAATAGGGTCCTCCCAGGGAATATCTGATACTGTTAAAGCTGCGGAAGCTGCTGTTAGAGCTAAAACATCTGGTGGATTACTATCATCTGCTGAATATACAGAAATAATTATCTGTGTTGGGAAATTATAATCTTTATGGAACATTGGCCTTAATGGGCGATCAATGAGCCTGCAAATTAAAGTTTCAGCCTCTGTAGGTCTACCTTCTCTTTTAAAAAAACCACCTGGAATTTTACCCGCTGCAAAAGCTTTTTCTTGATAGTTAACAGTTAAAGGCAGGAAGTCTCCATCCACTGCTTCATGTGAAGAAACTACAGTAGCTAGAACTTGTGTCTCTCCTATTTGTGCAAAAACAGATCCATCTGCTTGTTTAGCTAACTTGCCTGTTTCAAAAGTAAAATCTTTACCTTCAATGTTTTCAGATATTTTTTTGTAATTCGACATCAAATATTATTTTCTTAAACCTAGTTTATTTAATATGTCTAAATATTGACTGTTATTCTTATTCTTAATATATTTCAGCAACTTCCTTCTTTTGTCTATCATCAATAAAAGGCCTCTTCTAGATGATACATCTTTCTTCATAACTTGAATGTGTTTAGTAAGGACTTCTATCCTTTTAGATAAAATTGAAATCTGAACTGCAGTTGAACCTGTGTCTTTAGAATCTTTACCAAATTTAGATATTATATCTTGCTTATTAATCGTCAAAGTAACCTCTTTAATTTTTAATAGCTTAATAATTAATGAATAATTCAAGAAAATCAAGTAAGTTTAATTTTTTTTATTAAAAAACTTTATTTTGGAACTTATATACGCTCCATTACTATCAAATTTATTTGTAGCTATCAAAATTGGAATATTACTACATGAAAGAATAACTGGCGAATCCTGATTATTGATATTTAAAAGAAAACCTAAATTTACATCTTTAAAATTCTTTTCACTTGATATTCTAATTACATCGCTTTCTTTGATATTAATGACTGTAAATAATTTATCAATGGGGAAAAAAAGTGGTTCTGAGCCATTTATTAAAGCAAAAAAATTATTGGAAGTTTTGATATCAAACTTGCCCGTTTTAGTTCTTCTTAATTTAGAAACTGTTCCAAACGAACCAAGAGCTAAACCTATATCTCTAGCAAGTGCTCTGATATATGTGCCCTTAGATGATTCTATTCTCAGGTTAAGTGTTGAAAAGCCGGAATTAATAATTTTAATTTCTTCAATATAAGATTTCTTAATTGCCAATTCGACGCACTTACCATCCCTTGCTAGCTTATAAGATGGAATACCATTTATTTTAATTGCAGAGAAAATTGGTGGCTTATAATTATATTCTCCTTTAAAACTTTCAATTGTATCAATTATATCATTATTAGAATATTTCTTAATTTTAGATAAATTTAAAATTTTGCCCGATATGTCTAGCGTATCGGTTAAGAGACCTAAAAGAATTTTAACTTCATAATTTTTAATAGATTCATCAATATATGGAATAATTTTTGTCATTTCATCGAAATATACTACTAAAACTCCTGTTGCTAGTGGGTCTAGAGTTCCAGAATGGCCTGCTTTCTCAGCACCAAAAAATTTCTTCAGCTTGTTGACGACAAAGGATGATGTAAGTCCATAAGGTTTATCAACAACAATTATTTTATTCATTTTTTTAGATTAGATATTATCGATTCAATCAGATTCTCTAGCTTTCCATTATAGGAAAATCCAGCCGCATTTTTATGACCGCCACCGTCAAAGATGTTACAAAATTTTGCTAAGTCAATAAAATTATTTGTTCTAGTGCTTACTTTCCAACTATCTTTTCCGATTTCTCTGATAAATATTCCTATTTCTATATCATCATAAAATATTAATCCATTAGGTATTCCCTCGGAATCCTCTTTAGTAGTATTTGTGTCAGAATAAAAGGAAGAAGTTGCATGACATATTGCTAATTTTAAATCTGAATCATGTCTCAGAGTAGAGTGAATTTTATTCCTCAATATTAATTTATTTATCCCACCCAACCTAAAAATATTCTTATTAATTAATTCTAAATCTGCACCCAAGTCCAGCAAGGTAGATGAGACTGTAAATGATTCAATGTTGGAATTAGAATTTTTAAATGATGATGTATCGGTAATGATTGAAGTTAATAGACAAGTTGCAACGTCCGAGTTAATTTTCTTTTTAAGTTGTGATAATAAGCGATATATCAAAATACCAGTAGAAGAGGCTTTAGAATCTATAAATAAATTTGCTAATTTGATTTTATTATTTTCATGATGATCAATAACAAGAGCTGACTTTTTATTATTTAAAATCTTTTGAAGATAACCCATCATTTCTGCACCTGACCTTTCCAAATCATTGAAGTCTAAAAGCACATATAAATCGATATTATCCGGAATAGTTTTAACTGAATTATGAAAGTTCTTGGTAACTAGAAAATTTAGATAAACTGGAACCTCATCTCTATTGTAAACATGCGCCTCAATGCCAATTGACTCAAAATAATTAGCTAAACCAAAGGAGGAACCTATTGCATCTCCATCAGGATTATAATGACTGATTATTAAAATTTTTTTCTTATTTGATATTATTTTCTTTAAATCTGAAATAGTTACATTATTCATTTAAAAATCTAACTTTTGAGTAATCTTGTCATATGTAAAGATTTCAACAATATCACCCTGCTTTATATCATCTTCATTACCAAAGCCTATGCCACATTCAAATCCATTAGCTACTTCTTTTACATCATCTTTAAATCTTTTAAGGGAATTTAGTTCCGCCTCAAAAACTAGCTCTCCCTCTCTTTGAACCCTCATACTCGAGCCTCTAACAGCCTTACCATCCATTATCATGCATCCCGCAACCCTACCCTGTTTTGTTAAATTAAATATCTCTTTTATTTCTGCATGTCCAAGAACTCTTTCCTCTAATATTGGATCTAGTAACCCTTCTAATAGCTCTTTAATTCTGTCTAAAATCTCATATATGATTTTAAATGTTTCACATCTTATAGAAGATTTATCTAATAATTTTTTTACTTTAGGCTCAATATCAGTTGAAAAACCTAAAATAATAGATTGAGTAGATTCAGCTAGTGTGAAATCTGATTCGTTGATATTTCCCACTGCACTGTGAACTAACTTGGCTTTACATTTAGAAGACTCAAAATTAAATAAAGCAGATACCAACGCATCAAGAGAGCCTTGCGTATCAGCTTTAATTATTATAGGCATTTCTTTGATAGAATTTTGTTCAAGATCAAAATTAATAAAGTCTAAATCAACTGTATGGTTAGAAAATGTTGACTCTTCCTGAATTGTATCGAATCTATTTTTTATAACCTCTTTCGCAATTTTTTCGTTCTTAACAATATGATACTGTAGTCCAGCATCAGGAACAGAATTAAGACCTAAAATTTCTACTGGAATAGAAGGTCCTGACTCTTTAACCTGGACTCCTTTATCATTTATAAGAGCTCTCACTTTTCCAGAACTGGTTCCGCACAATATAATATCACCTTTTTTAATTTTTCCTTCCTTAGGGATAATCGTTGCAACAACTCCTCTACCTTTATCTAAAAAGGATTCCAGAACATATCCAGACGAAAAAACTTGATTATTTGCTTTCAATTCCATTACCTCTGCTTGCAAGCTAATTAATTCTAATAATTCATCTATTCCCTTACCGTTAAGAGCAGATACACCAATATAAGTTGTATCACCTCCCCAGTCTTCTGGGGAAAGATCATGTTCAGATAATTTTGTTTTAACTGCATCTATATTTGCTTCAGGCTTATCAATCTTATTAACCGCGACAATAATGGGAACATTTGCAGATTTTGCATGGTTAATTGCTTCAACCGTTTGAGGCATAACACCATCGTCTGCAGCAACAACTAATATTACTATATCAGTTAAACTTGCTCCTCGAGATCTCATAGATGAGAATGCAGAGTGACCAGGAGTATCAATGAATACTAATTCATTTCCGCTAAAATCTACACTATAAGCTCCGATTGATTGAGTAATTCCGCCATATTCTTTATCTGCAACTTTTGATTTTCTTATATAATCAAGAAGGGAGGTTTTTCCGTGGTCTACATGGCCCATTACTGTTATTATTGGTGGTCTTTTCTTAATATCACCATCCTTCCTATTGATTCCCTGGCTTAAAACTGATTTTTCATTATACGAATCAACCTCAACATCATAATTAAATTCAGAGGCAATTATAGTTGCTTCATCCGAATCTATTTCATCTTTGAAAGTTACTGTTAAACCTAAAGAAGATGCTTTCTTTATTACTTCATTAATCTTTACTTTTAATTTACTTGCCAGCAAAGTAACTAAAATCTTCTCTTGGATTTTAATTTTATTTACTTTCTTTTTTGTTTCATCAACATTCTTATCTAAATCATCTTCTGGGGCACTAGTGCTTAAAGTATCTTTAGAATTTCTTGTTTTTTTTGGAAAATTATTAGAAACAAGGAACTCCTTTCTTGTTCCAGGAAGCTTAGCCTTCACTGCACTTTTTAATGCATCCATTGCTTCATCGTCAATTATGACTTCCTTAGAGACCTTTATTTTTGATTTCTTTTTGGGCTTGGTTTGATCTGACTCTTTTTTCTTATTCTGATTAAAATTTGGCTGGGGGGTGGGTTCTTCATCTACTTTGGCATCTGACTCTTCTGAAGATTTTAGATCATCTTTGATTGAATCGACTGATTTATCGTCTTCAATCTTTATATTTTCATCCAAGTCTTTTGACAAAGTCTCTAATTTTTCTTTTTCATTTGAACTTATTTCATTTAATTTATCCTGTTCTTTTATTTTTAAATTATCTGATTGTACAGAATTTTTTTCTTTTACAACTTCTTTGACCTTAGCTGCTTTTTTTCTTCTTATAGTTACCTTTGAACCGGTACGTTTAACAATATCTCTATCAGACTTTTCTTTAACAATTTGAGACTTTGAAAAAGAATTTTTTATCTTTTCAGCATCCTCATCACTTATATTTGAAGATGAGCTTCTAGCTATAATCGAAAGTTCTTTGCATTTAGACAATATATCTTTAATTTCTACTGAAATTTCTAAGGCTAAGTCTTTAACTTTCGTTTTAACTTTTTTCATAAATTATTGCTCTTCCTTCTCCGCATCATCATCTACCTCTTCGACAGGCGCATTCCTTAACTTTTCTTGCAAAGCTGTTTTTGCAGCAATTTGTATTTTTTCAACATCTTCCCTAGCAGTGATACCGGAAGATTTTTGAATTGAATCTACTTCACCAAAAGCTACATCTTCTAAAGTATGAAACCCGCCGGCAAATAGAAGGTTAGCATTAACCTCTGAAACTTTAGGAAGAGTTAGCAATAGCTTAACAACACTTTGTTGCTCCTCCCTTAATTGAATATCAGTCTTAATTGTTATCTCCCATCCTAGTAATTCTGATGCTAATCTAACATTTTGTCCTTTCCTTCCTATAGTTAAAGAGAATTGATCTTCATCTACAATAACTTCCATTGCCTTAGATACATCATCCATTATTACTTTATTCACTCTTGCTGGTGATAGCGAATTACAAGCGTACCTAGCAACATCAACAGACCAAGGAACTATATCAATCTTCTCACCTTTTAGTTCTTGTATAATGTTTTGCACTCTAGAGCCTCTCATTCCAACACAAGCTCCCACGGGATCTATGTCTTGATCATTAGAAGAAACTGCGATCTTAGTTCTTCCACCAGGGTCCCTAGAAATCCCCATAATTTGAACAATTCCCTCTCCTATCTCAGGAACCTCGGCTTTAAATAATGACTCTACAAAATTTTTATGAGCACGAGAAATAACTAGCTTGGTTCCTCTTTTGTCTTCCTCAATGTTTAGTAGAACAGCCCTTAATCTATCTTTGGGTTGAAAATATTCTCTTGGAACTTGTTCTTCATATGGGATGATTGCCTCTGTTCTTCCAATATCTACAATTATTGTCCCCTTCGAGATTCTTCTTACTATTCCATTAACAAGCTCACCTTGTCTTGATTTAAATTCCTCATAAATAACTTTGGCTTCTGCTTCCTTAAGTTTTTGGATAATTTTCTGCCTTGCATTCTGAATTGCAATCCTTGTGTAACTAGGGTCTAATTTAATTCCAATTTCCTCACCAATTTCAATTTCTGGGTCAAGCTTTCTAGCCTCTTCAATTGATATTTCCATATCATCATCAAAAAGATCATCCACAACCTTTTTAAACTCAAAAAGCTCTAT